>Ga0136643_10005411_pt1 | contig 17975 bp, 10 predicted proteins | sample TergutLab28metaG_FD_96883 | JGI IMG/M metagenome (GOLD analysis project Ga0136643, IMG submission 96883) | Labiotermes labralis P1 segment gut microbial communities from Petit-Saut dam, French Guiana - Lab288 P1 (version 3) (version 3) | ecosystem: Host-associated > Arthropoda: Insects >...
CCATGCCAGACAGGTCAAAGGTGATGACCCAGACTAAAAGGGATGCCCTAGCCCTCCAGGTTGGGGGATGGAAACGGATGGGAACTCTCTTTGGAGATAGTCCTACCTCACGGAGTAGCGACTCTGCCGTTGTGAGCTACAGGTCCTCCTGGCCCGGGAGGTAGTACCTGTTAAGGGTCCCCTCCTCAGGGATACGGCGGGGCTAGACGGGAGTCCTCAGCCGTGGTGAAGGCAATCCGTCTAGGCGAGAAAACCCTAGACAAATCCTGGTCCTCCAGGTTGGGGGTTTGTCGTGAGGCTAGCTCCATCACACAGGAAAACTACTTGCTAAAAAAAGCTCAACGAGGAAACGCCGGACAGATGAGTTTAGGACGACTAAGGGATGTTAAAAGGAAGAAAAAAGAACTGCTTGACATAGGAACATGGCAGGTTAACACAATGCTGAAAGCCGGGAAGATGCAAGAAATTACGGATCAAATCGTGGGCTCCCAAATACAAATAGTTGCACTCCAAGAAATAAGATGGAGTGGATATGGTTTACTGAAGAAAGATACATATTCATTATATTATAGCTGTAATCCCAACACCACAGGCCAAGCAGGAACAGGATTTGTAATACAAAAATCGGCAATGAATAAAATACTAAGTTTCGAAACAATTTCTGATCGTATATGTAAATTAAGAATAAAAGGAAAATGTTATAATATAACTCTAATAAATATATACGCTCTAATGGAAGATAAAGAAGAGGACATCAAAGGGCAATTTTATGAGGAATTACAGAGGACTCAGGACAGAGTACCAAAACATGACGTAACAATCATACTGGGTGACATGAATGACAAATTATGGGGAATAAGTATTTAGTACAATAGTATGCCGTCATAATTTGCACAATATTTCTAACGAAAATGGAGAAATGGTAGCAAATTATGCCATCAGTAATGATATGTTTCTATAAGTACTAACTTTCAACACAAGAAAATCCATACTGGAACGTGGATATCCCCTGATCATCAAACAATAAATCAAATTGACCATGTTATGGTTAGCAAAAAAAAAGATGAGATTAATACATGATGTTAGATCGAAAAGAGGTTATAACTGCGATTCTGACAATTTCTTAGTACAAATTAAAATTAAACAAAAGCTAATACAAGTCAAAAACGGACAAATCCAAAAGTATAAATCGGACAAACAATTAATAAATCAAAAAGAGAAAATCAACAAATATCAAGGAAATTTACAATCAAAGTTGCAAGAAATAGAAGAGGAAACAGATAATAATCAAGATTAGCAGAATCTAAAACAGGTGATATTAGAGGCTGCGACGGAATTTAAACTATCTGAAGATGTAAAGAATGCTAACCACTGGTGGGGCGATGAATGTAAGAGAGGAATCCAAGAAAAGAATGAAGCAAGAAGAAAATGTCTAATAAGAAAACCAAGAACAAACTTGGATATCCATCAACAAAAAAGAATAAAAACTAATAGAATCTACAAAAAAATGGATAGAAAGGAAAATTAAAGAGTTAAATGAAACAAACAGGAAAAGGGATACAAGAAAATTTTATAAAGATGTTAGAAACTTATCTATTCTACTCAATGTAACGACATTGGTATGTAAGGATAAAGGCGGCAACATACTATCAAAAAAAAAAAATATTGGAAAGATGGCAAAATACTTTAAAGAATTATTAAATCCTGACACTGAAAGAATAAATAGTATAAAACAAATGAGGGTCCAATAAATAACTCAGAACTAGAGAAGCCAACATAGGAGAAATAAATGAAATAATTAAAAACTCGAAGCCCAACATAGCTGCTGGTCCTGATGAAATATTACCGGAATTTATAAAAAATGGAGGTCTCACATCAAAACAGAAAATACATCAATTAATAATGAAGATATGGCAACAAGAAGAGATACCTTGTGAATGGTCAGAAGGAATCCTGTGTCCAATATACAAAAAAGGGGATAGAAAACTATGAAATAATTATAGAGGGATATTCCTACTGAACATAACATATAAAATCTTCGCAATATTACCATATAACCGATTAATTAAGATAATTGAAACAGAAATCGGAAATTACCAAATGGGATTCAGACCTAACAGATCAACAATAGACAATATATTTTTTATTGTGAGACAGATATATGAGAAATGCCATGAATGCAATATTGATCTACATAATATACTTATAGACTTCTCAAAAGCTTTTGATACAGTTAATAGAGATGTAATATATAATAGCTTAATCAAACGTAATGTTCCAGATAAACTGATTAAACTAATAAAACTCATAATGCTACGAACCGAAATGAAGGGATAGTCAACATCAGTTATTCTGAATGGTTTGAAACGAAAACAGGAGTCAGATAGAGAGACCCTTTATCCGCCCTATTATTTAGTGTAGTGTTGGACTCAGTAATCACCTATTTAGAAGTCCGAGGGAATATAACTACTAGATAAAACAGATTTGCGCCTACGCAGATGATATTGTAATAATTGGAAGAACGAAGCAGATCTTAATTGACACCTTTTACAAAATAAATAAGAGGCGCTAAGTGCTGGACTAACAGTAAACAACAATAAAACCAAATAATTATTTTGTACCAGAAAAACAATCCACCCTACCTACATAAGTACAGGAGAAGAACAGTTCGAACAAGTAAATTCATTTAAATACTTAGGAACAGTGGTGATTACTGACAACTCTATTGAGGAGGAAATTAAAGAAAGAATAGCAGCAGGAAATAGGGCATACCATGTTCACAAAATATTTTCATCAAAATTAATATCCCGAAATGTCAAACTACAACTTTATAACACGTTAATTCGCCCAACAGTAACTTACGCCTCAAACGTGGGTGCTTAAGGAAAATATGACAAATAAACTGATGATTTTTTAAAGAAAGATCATGAGGAAGATATTTGGTCCTACAAGAACAGATGATGGCTACTGGAGAATTAAAACCAATCAAGAAATAAATGATATATTAAAAGGACAAAATATAATTGGGTTTATTAAAAAACAAAAATTAAACTGGTTAGACCATGTTGAACGCATGGCTGAGGATAATATTGTGCAGAAGATTAAGAGATGGAAACCAATGTCTAAAAGACCAATTGGAAGACCTAAAACACGTTGGGAAGATGACGTTTTGGAAGGTATAATGAGCATAAACATAAGCAATTGGAAGAAAGTAGCACAGAATAGAGATAGTTGGAAGAAAGTAGTTGAGCAAGCCAGAACCTTATGTAGGTTGTAGAGCTTTAGAAGAAGAAGAAGAAGAAGAAGAAGAAGAAGAAGAAGACGAGTGAGGAGGAGGAGGAGGAGAAGACTAAATAACCAATCAACTAACTACATGCACCGGAGTCCTTCTTCATAGCTACTAATTTTTTAGTTCATTAAGAGTTTTCCTGCATTGTATGGAACTTGACCCTAAAGTGAGCCAGGTTAATCCAGCCCACAATCCATTACGTTTCTTGAAGAACAATAAAAATATTATTCTCACATTTAAGCCTGAATCTTCCAAGTGATTTCTTCCATTCGGGTTTACAACCGAAACCTTGCATGCGTTTCCCTTCTTCAACTACGGGCCACATTCCCCGCCCAAGTTATCTTTTATGATTTGCTCACCCGAACGATATTTGGTAAGGAGTTTAAATAATTAAACTCCTAATTTTCCAGCATCATGTTTCTCTCTTCCTTTCAGATCCAAATGTCTTCCTCTGCACCCAATTTTCAAGCACTCTTAGCCATGATTCTCCCTTAATGCTAGAGACCTAATTTAAGACCCATACACAACAACACATCAAATTGTAGTGTTACGTATTTTAATCTTTTCATTCTTAAACGCCCAGCGGGAAGACAAAAGACGCTGGACCGAATGGTAGCAGGTATTCGCTGAGTTTAATTTGCTGTTAATTTCTTCACGTATGCAATCTGGCTTTCATTATCTATAAATATTCACGTTGGATGGGAGTTGAATTTGAGTTTCTGTTTTGAATATTGGTAGATATTTTATTTGCTACACCAACGGGGATGTTTAATGTAATAAAAGTTAATACGATTGTCTTTTGTCTTCTCAGATATTTGAACTTTGCCACATTTTAAGAGAAATTATTTACTAAAATTTTTCCGCTCGAAGGGATTGTAAATGCTATGATATTTCAAACAGTTTCCTCGTCGAAGGACTTAAAACTTAACTGAAAATTTTACGTAATGTACGGGACGTTTCAATCAGGCAAATAAATGTGCCATTTTTATTTTAATGAGAATTAAAATCAATATTTTTAGAAAAAGAAGGCTCGGAACTCGTGATTTTCACCTACGGACAAATAACGATAAAAGATGTGGGACAGCTGTTGGTTAGTATGTGTGTTATGCGTGATTTGGATATCATGGTAACAGTCCTCCTACTTAAAGACTGGATTACAAAGAGGCGGCTGTCTTGAGATTTTCGTAGATCTTTACACTAAGTAGAGTTGGGAGAAGGTCTTCACATGTTATGAGAAACAAAAACAGGAGCGGAAGTGTGTGTAATGAATCCTACGTGTTATGGTAATGTGTGCATTTAATACGCGTAAGGTACCCGACAAATTTATGACTCGTCACTAAATTTTCCAGTTTCCACACCGGACATATTATTCTCAGACGCAAGAAGTACCTTTCATTCGCCATAAACGAAATCCAAGAACCAAAATAACGTAACAAATACAGACGTCTACCACGCACTAAATAATCTTCATGGCCGATTTTATTCAGTGCAGAACCACCAACTGAGTGGACGATTTTGATGTTACGCCATGGACATACACTGTCACACGTAATTTATCAACTGCGTCACAAAATACAAAAGTCACGTCTTTTTACGAGAATTCACTGTGCCTATAGAAGGTTCATTACAGCATTAGTAGACATAGCTCACTTTCCAGAAAAGAAGGGAATAAAATTATTTCCCCCAAAATAACCGATTTTTTAACTTCGAAAGATAACACGATTACGGCTCTGGGGGGAGGGGGGGGAATCGGAGAAACTAAAATCTGAATGGTTAGCAGCGCTGTTTATGTAGGGATATTTTGATGGTTTCAAATTGGCATATAAAGAAGAGGATTAAATGAAAGAAAATTCAAGTTTTCTGACGTATTACGCCCTATCGAAGGACTGCTTGACCCTGAAGGTGAAGGTGCTGTTTTCTACAAGTATTTACCCGTCAGTAGAAGACAATACCTCAACAGACCTGAACCGTCACTGCAGCCACTCTGAAATGCCTAAACTTTGCCAGACCTTGTGAATAAGAATAATTTAGGACGGTGTTAGTGTGGCGTTTGTATTCTCAACAACCCACGATTAGCAGGGTCAAAGATATCGGAACTCTTTGAAAGCCATTCGTGCCCATGTGTGTGGACATAGTGGGTTGCAGATCATATATATATATATACACACATACACACACAGAAATGTGAGAAAATATTTTAAGACAACAGAAGACTAGATGTTAAAGTAGGAAGAAGGATAAGTTGGAAGGGCTTTATTGAATGCGGTAGGATCATTAATTTATTTAATTCATGAAAACGTAATGAAAATTTCTACTTAAGTATGCTTTATTTTCCTTTTAATTAAGGTTTCATTATGTAATGAAAATTAATGACATAATTTAGTAAATTTACGTTTAAGACAGCAATTGTTTTTTGAAAGATATGTTAATTGAAATTAAAGTTTTTTTTTTTCCTGGGAATACTTTCAGATGTTCTCTTGATGGCTTTTATGCCTTTCTGGGGGTGCTGTTGATCAGGGCCAAGAGGTCGTCATAGGTGTATTTACCCAATGCAGGATTGAAAAGATCTTTTAATAGTACTACAAGGTCTGCAAGAATGGGAGCCTTGTTAGCTTCGACAAGATTTGGCAGCTCTTGGGAAATGTAGTCATTGGCTATTGCGCCCAGGTCACCTCCTCCCAACAGGTTTTCGAAGTTAACCTGCAGGCACAGGAAAAACAATAATCAAACTCTTGATGTTAGCACTGTGAATTTTAATTTAAAATATCAACACATGTAAGATGGAATAATTTTTATTTCAGTGAAATTTTAACCTAAATTACTGCTTTATAAACGTAAATGTATATTGTAGCAACTAATTACCTATCGCGGCTAGACCCACGAACTCTAACATATCAGTGCAGGAATTTATAATTGTACATATGTGTGACGGACAGAAAAAATTTAAATATTTTATATGCTGTTAAAGGACGTGAACTTAAAAAATCGCGGTTAGTGTTGTCCTAACTGAGCATTTAAAATATTTCAGGCTTTCAAAGTGTAGTGGTGGTGTTGGTTGTGACGGTAGTAATTATTATAATAATAATAGTAGTAATATTGTTGGTGGTAGTAGTAGTACTTGTAATAGTACTGGTAGTTGTAATAGTTGCTGTAAATGCACCTGACTGTTTTTTCCACTTAATATTTTATGCTTTTCGCAGGTGCATGTGCATAAGAAATGCTGTAATCACGTTAAAATCCCCTGCAGTCAGCAGCTTCTCATAAGACCGCGCCGACTTATTGCTGATACTTTCAACTGCCAGGAGTTTAGGAGTGGCATTTTGATTTCTCTGTCCCTCACAGATGTAATGTTCATTGAGAATTTCATGAAACGTGGCACTTGTTGGTGTCCATAATATTAGTATCGGAATGTGAAAATGTGGACGCATGAATATCACTTATTGGGTACAGAAGTAAGAATAGGCTTTAGTGTGAGTTACCGAAGATACATCGCACGCTGTCTTACCAGAAAAAGATATACATGAGCCAGCGACAAAAGAAACTGTACATTTTTATGCAAATTCTTAAATTTAGACGTCGGAAATACATCAATGATATTCTGTTTTATCAACACGTGATAGAGGGATATGGCTTCATAGGTGCTGCCCTTTACTTCCAAATTTAGGCTCTGGGGGTAGATAAACCCTAATCACATCAGATTTTTTTTCTACAGGCGGTATTTTGTTTGGTAAATACCTGTTTTTATCTGTCGGTATACATTGTATGTGGTGCAGAAATTTTATCGCTATTGCAATAAATATTAAAATATGTCCTAAGTTTTGAAACAGTATTTCTGACTTGATATTAAATTTTGCTTAATTCAAAAATACTTCTACAGTGATTTCCGAAATGACACAAGCAATTTGGTTTTCTTATATCATATTATTATTTATCAGAACAGATATTGTGTTACGTTATCCAACTCCTCATGGTCGTTTATAAGTATTGACACATTTTCCTAGTTATCTGAAATTGCATTGTCAAGTTTGAAAACCTCTTTATAATATGAATATATAAAGACAATTCCCTTCATGTAATATAATGTGGCCTGCATCGTTACCCCAATCTGATATCGCCTATGGAGCCAAGAATGTGAGGACAAAGGAAGTCCAAATGTTTAAGCCAACGAGAATGAGAAACGTCGTTATAAAATTATTAATTTTTTACGTCAGGCCTTCTGAGTACAGATGTTGTTAACTTTGCCGTACTTTACAGTGAAGCTGACGCTAGAAATTCATGAAAGAAATACTTACCGTTCCCGATCCTAGTCCTACGTCCAGTTCCAGATCCCCGATTTCAAGGAACCCATCAGCTTTGACACTTAGTACCAATCGAATGTGTAGGGTCAACTGATTCAGGTCTAGCCTGCAAATCACGAATTCATACGTATGTTTATTCATATCATTCTTTTGATGTTTTCAACATTATTAATAACGGATGGACAATTTCATTTATATATACTGTATTTAAAAGGCTTAATTTCTTGAAACGAGGTTCATAGCCTTATATTCGCAATATAAAATTTAAGAATTTATGTGAAATTATTTATGCACTCAAGAGATTTACACTTACAAAATTTTCTTTCTTGTGTTGGATGGAGTTTTTTTTATTTTTCTTACATTTCCATAAAGTAAACAGTCTGCTTGTGTGCATATTATAGTAATATTATAATAATGTCTCACTCCATGGAGCAGAGTCCTTCTTGAGAAACTGACAAGTCTCAGCTAGTCAAGAAGTTCCCCGTATTTTATGGAACCCGAAGGTTCATTACCGCATTTACAAGTGCCAGACAGATCAATCCAGACCATGCCTCCCCCCATGCCGCTTCTTGTAGACCTATCTTAATATTATCATCCCATTTTCACCTGGGTTTTCCAATTGGTCTCTTTCCCTCAGGTTTCCCCAACAAAACCCTGTATACACTTCTCCTCTCCCCCAGACGTGCTGCAAGTCCCGTCCATCTCATTCTTCTCTTTTGAATAACTCGAATAATATTTGATGAGTAAATAAGGTCATGAAGCTCCTCATTACGTAGTTTTCCCACTCTTGTATTACCTCGTACCTCGTAGACCCAAATATTCTCCTCAACACTCTATTTCCAACACCCTCAGCCTACGTTCCCTCCTGAATTTGAGAGACCAAGGTTTACACCCATACAAAAAACAACCAAATTATAGTTCTGTATATCCTAATCTTTACATGTTGGAATAACAAATTGGAAGACATGAGATTCTGTACCGATAGATAAAAGGCATTCCCTGACTTTATTCTGCTCTTAATTTCTTCCTGAATACGATTTTGATTATTTAAGTTTATTTTCAAATGTGGGAATTGTTCCATCCTTTCAAAGGATTTATTACCAAGCTTTATAGTGTTGCTTCGCCCTGTATTCTGATCTCGAGACATGACCATTTTCTCACTTTTATCAGCATTTACTTCTAGTTCTGTCTTCTTTATATCTTACTATAATAATAGATTTAATTATTTAAAATACTATTTTTAAGTTATTTCGTTTCAGATATCTAATTGATAAAATAAATATTTTATTTGAAATTTAGAGAAATCTGTCAGTTTGTTAAGATGTTATTAATTAGTGGGGAGGCTTTATGGACTTAAAAACGCAAGGACGATATAAAAACGGTACATTTATCCTAAAATAAAGAAATTAGCTCAAGAGCAGTTAGTACTTACTGAAAGGCACCTTCGCCCCAAACTGGCAGAACTCCGCCGATATCTCCGTCCAGTACGTAGTGCTCACCAACCACTTTAGCCGCATCAAGGCTGATGTCGATTACGGCAGACTTCGCGGTCTCATCCGTTACTACACTTACAATTTTGAACTTAGAATTGCCAGTTATCACCACATTTTCGACATATCCGACCAGCCTAAAAATCAAATCAAACAACTTTATTCAGCTTGGTATTTTGTTTTTGTTTGTTTATTTGGCATAACAGCTCCCAGTGGGCCAGGGCCTCCTCATTCACGAGGTTTCTAGATCACACTCAACGACACACCTCAGTCGGTAGGACTCCTCTGCACGAGTGATCAGCTCGTCGCAGAGACCTCTACCTGACAACACACAACAATCACAACAGACAAATATCCGTGCCTCCGGTGGGATTCGAACCCAAAATCCCAGCAGGCGAGTGGCCGCAGACCTACGCCTTAGACCGCGCGGCCACTGGGATCGGCAGCTTGGTACGTAATAAAAGGAATTATAGGGCAAGTGGCCCAATGGCAAGGCAGTTGCTTGCTGCATAGCTCTTGATTTCGACACCGGACACTTTCAGTAGCGATCTTTCACTTTCCTTGAATCTCTCAAAGTAGTAAATGTATATGTTGTGCCGAATGTTGTAGTGAAGGCGTCGAGCAAATATTGAAGAACTCTATTTCGACTCTAATGAATCGTGAGACTTACACTGCTTTAGCATGTACACACTTTATCACCTAAATGTTAACCTGCCTGCTATTCTGTTGTATGGAAAGGGGTCGTGAAAGAAATAACCAGTACGCGACTATGACTGTGTGGTTACTTGCTTGGTGCGTGATTACTTTTGTTTCACAATAATGACAAAAACGTTTTAACAGTCCTTGTGTTCTTCGGTTAAATATGTTGATATATATTCCTATAGTAAAACAAACCAGCTGCACCAGTGCATGAAATATATTTATTTTAGAAAGATACTGTACATGTTTCGGACGGTCTTTCCGTCCATCTTCGGGAGTTCGAGACTGTACATGCAGCAACAGGCATTTGTCAAACACCGGGTACCCGCTAGCAAGCAGACAGCATTATCTGTTTGACAAATGCCTGTTGCTGTATGTACAGTCTTGTACTCTGATGATGGACGGAAAGACCTTCCGAAACATGTAGAGTGTCGTTCTAAAATAAATAATTTTGGTACACTGGTGTATCTGGTTGTTTTACTATAGAAATAATATTAAGATGCACGGCCCTATGAACGTCAAAGTTGATATATTTGTTGTAATGTCTTCAAAGGTAGGCTGCTCTTCTTCGTTTATGTATAAGTGAGAGAAGTACAACAGACATGTTGCTATTGTGTCGTGAATCGTAAGAGTTTTAACAGATATTGCCCGTTTATTTGTGTCCACTCTCTTTTTATTTTATGAACACTAATCTCTGGAAACTGGCACCCAAGCGGTTAGGATGTCTCCCTGTTTTAATGCTGATGAGGGACATATGTCAGTTTTCCTGACAGCTATGTTTGCAAATTCTCTGTGAAGAGTGTTTTAAGCAGTATTTTTTACTTTTTGTCACACATTAATCTCAGAAAAATGTTTATGAGTTTATAAATATTGTCGGAATTGTGTTAGTGATCTGGCGACTTTCACAAGTGAACTTACACTAGACCATCCTGATTGAGATCGATGTCCAGGCGATCAATTACGAGGGGGTCCAAGACCGGAAGACCCAGGTCTGGGTTACCGTTTATGAACCAGCTTCTCACATCAGTGTCAATGAATCTATACAGATTGTCATCAAGCGGGGTTTTGAATCCTGGCTTAAGGAGCATTCGTAGCTTGTTCTCTAAAAAAATAAACAAAATACACTGTATGGAACAAATGTTCTTTTGCAATTCTTATTTACGGTTTTCCTAATCGCCCGCTTCTCACTCCAGAGGCCTTATTTGAGTATCCGTGCAGGCCGTGTATTTGTCATGGTTGAAGTGGGACAGGAGCAGGATTTCCCCACATTATTCAGATTTCTACCTGTCAGTTAACTCTTCGGAGTTTGGAACGTTAATTTCACAAAAGTTTGAAGTATCAGAAAACGAGTCTCACACCACTCCCATTATTATTATTATACTATTCCCTTGAAATTTCACTGAATGCAATAACACTTCTAACATGAATTCGGGGGATAATTTTTAAAATACTTTTTGGCTTATGGACACTCTTTATTAAGTTCTTGTGGAACTTCCTTTTTTTTGTAGGCCAATGGTAAGAGTTTGCGGCAAAATATGTCAGGATATCATAATCGTATATTTTCTCAACTTTTTTATTTTATTTAAATAAATTATTTTCTTTCAATAAACTACAAATAAATTAAGAACATGTGGGAAAAACAGAATTACTTTTATAATTAAACAAGCATGCTTCAGATATTGAACACTGCAGAAAATTGTTTAAGTAGGCATTATTTTAAGAAACGCTATAGATTTGCCATGTGAATAAAGAAGAAAATGTCAGTCATGTGCCTGTTTTTTTAAGGTTTAAGGTCTCATTATCATGGGAAGAAAATTATATGACGAAAACATTTATTTTGAGAGTTGTTTGAACGTGCATCTTCCTCATGAAATAATGTGAAATGCCAACTTGATGCAACTAGGTAATTTTATTGATGTATTCTTAGCTCTACATGCTCGCGCACGGCACCATCCGCACCGTACACACGACCTACGCAGCGGCTCTCAAGACCACCATTCATGCACAAACTTGGTGCAGAAAACCATATGCTGCAACTCAATATCTAATGCTCCTGATGATGGGCGTATGTACCCGAAACATCTAGAGCTAAGAATACATCAATAAAATTACCTTGTTGCATCAAGTTGGTATTTCACATTACTTAAAAATTTATTTTATTCACATATTTGAAGAAAAGTTTAAATGTTTCTAAATTCCTCTTGTCGTGTTGTTATTCAATGTTAATCAATGTTTGAATAATTATTTATTTATTTCCTATACAACGCCTAAACACAAAAATGTTCATTTTCTGAGACAGATTTCTTCTTATGTGTATGACCGTTCAGTTACAGGGTTGACCTCATGGGGTTTGCCGTAGACTAGTGATATCATTAGAAGTTGACTCTGTACCTCACTCTACGCTAACCATTAGGGATATCTTGTTGAATTTTCCGTTTTTACTAAAGTTCAGAAAACCATCAGTTTTCTTCTTTGTAATTCATTTTTACTTTTTAACTAATGAATTAGATATTAAAATTTCACTGAATTTGTAATACATTAGTTACTGATATTTGATTTGGAGGCGTGACGACAGCATTACTCCTATCTACTCATGGCAGAACCGAGAAAAATTCGACATTCGTCCACACCGCGATCGGGATATGAACACTTAATTTTTGTGTTCGAGCTGTGCAAGTCGTCACAACTTGAGACAAAGAGACCACGAAATTGGGAATTACAAAATTACAGGAAAAATAAAAATAAGGGAGTTATAATGTCATGACAGATACATACCTAGTGCAAGACGATTTACTTGCCTGTGCTTTGGAATGGCATTTGCGCCAAGAACCAAAGCAAGGGCAAGGAAGATTGCAAGCACAGCCTTCATGGTTTTGCCTTTCGTTCTCCTCTAATGCTGCAAGCTGCTGAAAATATATAAATGGGAGTTTCAGTTTTAATGCGTCAGTTATCAAATCAGTAATGCGAGATGCATAATTTTGGAGAAATACTGAAGCGTATGAGTGTGAGACTGTTTCTGTGTAACCACTGCAAAAACTGGTAACTTTAATCGAATGTTGTGTACAAGTACCTACTACTGTCTTCTCTCGCTACAATCCAGCAAAGTTTTCTTTGTTAACAGTGATACATAATGTCGTAAATTATGAAATACTAGTTTTAAGAACCCAGTATAAGTGAGCGTTATTTCTAAAAAAATTTAACGACAGCTGATGCCCGATAAAGTAGTTTTTGCAAATCCACATGTCAGTGTTACGAATTTGATGGCGGTGGTGATTTTTGAGTTATAGTTCAGGACGCTGTCAAACAAAGAGCAGAAATAAATTAATTTTTATATAATTGTCTGAAAATATTACAGCTGGATCTACGGAACTCTTAAACAATTCTGCCAATTTTTGAACATGTAAAAAAACATTTTTATTCTTTCCCTTCATAATTATCACCTTCTTCCAAGCTTATCCTGTATTTACATACATAAAGCAGAAATCTCAAGCAGTGTCGCATTTGTACATCCCACAGAGTGTTAGCCAGTATTAGTTTAAACCTGTTTGCAGTTTCGTACATTTTTTCTATAGTACGTTAACCTAAAAGGGAAACTGACAAATTTCGTATGCCTTCAAAGCCTTTGCTGGTTCAAGAAAAAGTATATGACACAAAAATAAGAATTAATCTACGATGTAGAACACGATTGTAGATCAACAAATACATTTAAATTTAGTGAACTATTTTATTTCAGCGTGTAATTAGAGAAGGCGTACGTTAGAAATATGATGGAAAAAAGGACACAGAAATTGCTCTGAGTGGAAATGTCAACGTAATGCGCTTAGCTCGCAGAATCATTACGGATATATCAGCGATGAAAATTGTCTGAATTTTAGTGTCGAAATTCTGATTTTGTCCGCAGAGATATTTTCGTGTTCGCTGTGAATTTAGGGCTTACACTGGTCTGCATATTATAGTTAGCTCTATATCGTAATGCGTGACAGACAATAAGGCTAATTGTTAAAGATTAACATGAGCGAATTCTGCGGCTTTGAGTTCTAGCATAGCCATCACATCCAAAACTACCCCCCAACCCTTCGCACCCCCCAGTAGACACACCTACGTGACCACTGATATTATTTCATAATTACTCGTGAACAGTTCTTAATACGAGATGCTGAATTTTAATAAACTTGACGTTATCTTCGATTTGAGTCCGGAGTTATATATCTGTTTGGTATATTTTATTGAAATGTGTTGATGCTTGATAGGATTAATAATATTTATATATGAATACTGATAGAATGCAATGAGAAGCAGCTGCGGTAATGTTCTTGGAAAATACCCGCTGCATTTCTTATTCTTATCATTCCGTGACACGTGAAAGGCTGGAGACAACTAGATTTACTCACAGAGATGTTAATGACCACGCACATATAACTGAATATTTTAAAGACCTAAATACTATTTAGTCTGAAATTAATTAGCATGTACTTGCTTTCTTAATGTTTTAGTTAGTTTGTGTGTTTTTGCAAACTCTTCACCTCTATATCGATCATGAGGTAGTGTGTTTGGCACTGGGGAGATGCTGAATTCAAATCTCGCCTCCGATTCTGAATAATTCGTCAGAGTTGACTTAGTAAAGTTCTCAGTATTTCTAACAGAATTCCGAGACAGTACATAAAATTAGTTCTCTCCGCTCGTTTCTCACCCTTCTCATTTAATTTTACAATAATTGTGTTATATCATAAAACGCTGTACCTTATGAGCTACTGAGTACATTATTAAATAAATCGCTAGTAAATATGCAGACTTACCTTCGAAGACGAGGAATGGTGAATGGTCACGAATGTGCATTCATTTTATACACCGTGCAGGCCACTGAGATATCAGAATTGCGTAGGCCCAATCATCCCACATTAATTTGTTTTAAAGATAACGTAATGCCCTCATGACTCAATATCTTTTTATCGAGGACTTTTTGAGATTTTAGATTGGATTATTAACACGTGTTTGGTGCTATCTACAGTCATTTTTCTTGCAGGCGGTAAATTTAAGAATGCCAACTTTACGTCTGACAGCTGAATATGACGCATAAAATTATCTTGGAGTTGATTGATGGGTTGTTTGTGAAATGTGAGGTTCTCACAACCGTGTTGCTGGGAATCAAATCCCACTATGATATGGCGACGTGCCGATTTGCAAGTAATCACTTACGTTTGGGAAGGACTTTCTACCGTTAATTTGATGCTGAGGAAGTCAACAGTTCTAGAACTGAAATAGGAATATAATTTTCTTCAAATGCTGCAATGCCTTTCTCGAAAAATACGACGTAGCTTTTTTTCTGTATTAGAAAGGAAGAAGTAACTTACAGCTATACAATTTTCGAGGAGTAGTAATTTACCTTAGCAACATTTAGTGATAAATCTGCCTATTTCTTGTTAACCGATGTAATTAGACCATCGGAGATGTTGGATTTAGTACTAGAACAGATACGTAAAACTTGGCAATACAGTTTCCTATTCTGAAATCTGTAGAGGACAAGGATTAAAATTATGTGAAGTGACAAAAAACCAAGAAAGACAGATCGCCTTTCTTTTATAACTTCTTCAAGAAATTCGATTTTGTTTGGTCAATTTTTTAAATTTATATTTTATGTATTTTTAAAGTGCTTTGATGTTGATTTCTCTCCAAAATGCTCAGAGACGTTTATCTGTATTGAAGTCAGTTACTGCACGTTGGTGAATATAATTCTGTTTAATATATATATGAATATATATAATATTTAGTTTTATTCTTAAGAAAACTAACCTTGCTTAGCGATTTGATATTTAAGAATTTACTGTATAATATTTATTGTTGTTATTATAGTAATTACAAAGCAACTATTTTCTACTTTCTGTTTATCATCATCATCGTCATCACCACCACCACCACCATCATCATCGTCGTCGTCGTCATCATCATCATCATCTGTAGTAGCATCATCATCATCATCATCATCATCATCATCTTCAATAGTGTGTAAGCCATTATGTTTTGTTGCATCTTCCCGGATTTTGGTCCCCCCAGGGGTCGACAAAACTTTAATTTTCCGGTCGAAGGGTATCTTGAAATAACGTGGCAATGCGTGTATCGTTCGCCGTTATCAACCGTTGCGTTCACTTTCATCTATAATCCACAATATTTTTATTTAAATGCTTTAAATTTTTCTTCTCGTATTATTAATTTTTGTGGTTATTTTACAACTGACAGCACAAATTTTATTTCCCCTGCCTCAGTTCTTTTCATCCCAGTTTTCTGAAGTACGGTTTTCACAATCAAAAATGTTTATTGATATCGCTATTATTTACATAATGTCAAAAATAATTCCTTATTGCTTTTTAAAACCTTCGTATCGTTGTTCAACAAACATACGTTAGAATTCTGTAGTTTACTACGTAGGTGTCATTATTACTTACATAAGAAAATTAGCTTTCTTTAATTGTTAAATTACGTTTTTGGCAGAAACTATTTTTGCTCTAATATGCTTACTTTCTTGACCTTAATTTTGGAAATAGAAAATATAAAATAGTTTTCCCTATTAATTTTAAGTAAGTATATAAAGCCCACTGTGGACCGAGTAGCTCAGTTGATATAGCGACTGACTACGGGCTGGACGGTCCGGGATCGAATTCCGGTGGGGACGAGATTTTCCGCCCTTCCAGACTGGCCCTGGAGCCCACCTAGCCTCCTGTACAATTGGTACCGTGTCTATCCCGGGGGTAAGTGCGGCCGCGGCGTGCTGCTGACTACTCACTCCTTCTAGTGCCGCGGTCATGGAAGAGTAGAGGTATACTTCTACCCACCCTCTGGGCCACACCGGGCCTGTAACGGGATCACTTTACCTTTACCTTTTTATAAAAAGCCTGCTGGAGTTTTATGTTTTTTTTTTGACAATTACTACATGACCGTCACTAAATAAGTAGTATCTGTAATATTTTGTTTATTTGTAAGTGATTTTTAAATTTATTTTGCTATCGGATGTCGACTAATCTATGTTAAAATTATGGACGGAGTACAGTTAAAACATACAATAGTTTACACCTTACACCCGAGAAGTTTATGAATTTTCTAACTTTCCACAGCGTCCGAAAAAAGGCGAGGAATATTTTTTATAACTGAGTGTTTGCTGGTTTCTCAAGAAGGACCCTGCTGCATGGAATTGGTCATAAGTGAAGTTAGAGTAACGCAAAGATGATGAAGATTTTTATTTTGAAGTCTGTTTTATTTTCCTACTAAGTACGCGTTTCATTAAGCAGATTGTAGATATTAGAATGCTGTAGGTGTACGGATTTCAATTTTATCAGATATATTCAGAGGTAATATCTGGCTGACAGAGTCTCAAGTTACACAAAATGATATAATTTTATTATGGACGTGAAAGTTGATTTTGGACGAACACTGGTAGAAAACTACGCAAAATCAAAGCCACATTTCTACTTACGCCTCTCACATTAAAATTTAGACTTTACAATATATCGTGAAATACTAAAAGTGGATTCAGTTCTTGTTATATTCTAAATGGTGAGCACGTAGCAGATCGGGTGATTGTCATATAAACTTTGGGTTCCCAAGTTATTGGGTTCAAATATGGAGAAAGTTTGCCCGAAATTTTCGTAGTTTCATTTAGCCCTCTCGGAAAATATGGGAACATAGCCTTAAGTTAGTCCACTATCGCTTCTCTTCACATTCTTTCTAATTCACTATTTATTATTGGACATATTATTGGGCGGTGACATGTGCGACGAGCTGGTCACTCGTTCCAAGGAATCCTACTGGATGTGTGTGTATATATTCGCAGCGTATAACCAACAAGATGCAACGTTTCACAATTTATTCATTTCTGTAAGACGGAAAACCCGTCTGAATCATGTAGAGCATCTTACAGTAATGAATAAATTGTGAAACTTTGTATCTTGTTGGTTATACGCTGCGAATATATTAGCGACGCACGTACATATGAATGTTAAAAAAGTGTGTGTATATGTGTGTGTGTGTGTGTGTGTGTGTGCAATTGTGTGTGATCTAGAAACCACAACAGTGGGGTGCCTAGGTCCGAGCTGGGCTGTTGCACCACCCACATTTCTTGTCAGATTTTAATGAACATTGAATATTCTTGACAGATTTTCGAAAAATACTCAGGTATAATATTTCATAAAAATCCGTCCAGTAGGAACC
>Ga0136643_10005414_pt1 | contig 17970 bp, 9 predicted proteins | sample TergutLab28metaG_FD_96883 | JGI IMG/M metagenome (GOLD analysis project Ga0136643, IMG submission 96883) | Labiotermes labralis P1 segment gut microbial communities from Petit-Saut dam, French Guiana - Lab288 P1 (version 3) (version 3) | ecosystem: Host-associated > Arthropoda: Insects >...
CTGTGTAATGCAATTTTGACCTCCTGATGATGAGCACATGTGCTCGAAACATGTAGAGGCATGAAATAAAACTTATTGTGAAACAAATTTTGTGAATCAAGTTGGTCAAATACTGATATAAATATACTGGAATGCACGGTCAGCAAAACGTCAAAATTTGATTTTTGAGTGTCTTAAGAAAATCTTTCGAGAAAGTTAACGCCTCATTAAAATCTGCGAAGAATAACGGGCACTTTCCATGAAGACCTATGTACGTTTTTGATGGCATCTCGCTCATTTCTTCTTAGAATGAGAAATGTTTCAGTTGTACAGAAAATCAAAACGCACATTTCATGTTCAATAACTTTTTTCTTTTTTTCGAAAATCGTGCCGTTCATGGTATAATGTGCAAACATTTGGTAGAGCTAGACAGGCTACAGATAAAATAATATAGCGCATGCGCTTTCATGCTTCGTGACAAAGGCTACAAACACGCACTCCGAATATGTAGCACTTATTGCTTTCCATGGCTACAATAGTTAGGCGAATGCGTCTCAATGTTAGGTTACATATATATTTCCTGTCTTGTGTATCAATAAAGCAAGTACGATTTTATTGCATCTTACTACTAACAGTCATTAGGACATGCCACGTAATCACATCTGTCACTCTAAGGCGTCTCTTCTAGATCAAGCATTTTCGTTTTTCTTTTTAGACTGTTTCGTGATATAGTAGCGAAGTTATATCAATTATACACATCAGCACAGGTGAGAACTGTCGTCATGGCGGGTGATGAAGGGATGAGCAGGATTGGTTGAGGCGTAATGAGCTGAAGAAGAAACGTAAGGTGACCTGTTTAACACTGTCTTGTCTGTCAGGAATTCTGCATGGACTGACCTTATGTCTGCCAAAACCAAATATGTTTTTACAAGATTGTGAGTTCCTCGTTAAGGAAGTTTTGCATGAAAGTAATTAATTCCATGAGGATTGCTGCGAATTCATAACACAGAATTCAAAAACATGTTGGCCTATGCACCAAATCTAAATATTTCCACTACGGCTTAAAGTTTTGTCTTTCGGATTTTCGTGAAGTTACTTGCTGACAGGAACGTAGCTCGCGGGATGCTCCAATCTTTCTAAATATATCAAGTGGCACGCTAATGCACCCCAGGGCGTTTCGTTTCCTGGATCTCTGAATTTTGCTACTGAAAGAAGTCACCCGCCTTAGAATATGGGACGCGAAAATTCATTATTGTGTGCATGAGGCTGCCAAGTGCTGTGCTCCGTATGGCGATAAATGTTTATACATGTATGAACCCCAGACCTTGAGGATCACTCCCTTTACACTGTCAGAGAATGTTTGTTCAACATGCGGTATATCCATCCGCAGTCTGAAGGCGTCCAGTGCCGGAGTGACAAGGAATTCCTTTCACAAAGCGGCATACTACTTTAATGTTCTGATTCATGAATGTATCAGACACTATGACCATAACTCTCTGAAGAGAGTTTGCAAAGGAAGTCTCTACCCGAGGGAAGATGTGAAAACGGTGCCATGAATTCCCCATACGCAAAAATTTTTATTTTGTGCTACTATTTTCCATTTACTCGGTAGTTAAAAAGCATCTACTTTTGCGTAGGTGACTGAATTGTACTGATATACTTTGAAGAAAGCCCTGGTGACATTCATGTCCCTATGTAGGTAACCAGTGAACCCTAAGCTAGGCCAGGGTCGGTTCGCTTTATGACAGCAATTAACCGCACATGTGCCAGCGATACCGACAATAAATTATTCCTCCTTCCTCAGAAATAGATGTAGACATATACTACTGATACCTTTTATTTCCTATTGAAAGCACCACATATTTTTCCATCGCCAAATTAAAAATTGGATATTTGGCAATGTGTGGGAGGAGGTACGTCTGTGTACAGTTGATATAAATTTCTTCGTAATATTTTCTGACGCCACGCGATGATTCGGTTCAAACCTAAAGACGACCTTTTATTCTATACGACAGTCAAACTTGCCATACTATATAGCACACGTACGTATCTCGGGTATAATCACTGTCGGAATACAGAGCTGTTATATGAGATGCTGCCCAGAAATTTGACACAAAACACGTGATATAACTGTCCCATTTTTAACAAAATGTACTTTCAAAGCCATTAAGAAATGGGTATTGAGTTGACTTTTATTGTAGTGCTGTGGTCACATTTTGTGAATATGTTCTATATTTGTAGGAATTCTGTCTACTATAGAACCGATAGAGGAATGTGACTGCTTAGAAAGAGATCATAGCTAACGGTTGTTTAGAGGAGTTACATAAGAAGGGGTTTAGTTTGGGGTATAAGTGAAGAAGAAAAAAATCCCTCTCAGTATGGAAAAATGTTTCAGACAGTTGTGGATTATAAGAAGAGAAGTTGCCGGTCTGGCGGTGCCGTCATGACAAAAAAAAACGCTTTCTTTTAAATTTTGGAACGTAGCATCTTCCCTCCCTCCTTTATTTTCTTTTCCAAGCCGAAGCTTAACTAACAGGCGGTTTCCCAAAGGTCCCTTTTTATTATCCACACAGAAGTCAACGGTTCGTTTCGCTCTCCTGACATGTCGGCGTTGACATGAATGAAGCAAATGTTGTAAGGAGAGGAAGTACCAGAAAGAAAGTCGGAGAGACAGATTTGTCTCTTTGAAATCAGAACGGCCATTGCAATGACAGCGACATAGCACTCATAACTGAGTACACTCACGTGATATTATTTTAGATAAGTAAGAATATTTAATGATGGTCGAATGATCTGAAAGAATTGCATGTATGGAATAAACTGCGCTACAGTTAAAGCAATTAGTAAAAAGGTGACAGTTATAACTCTCTTCACGGTTTTACGGAAACGGAGAACCTACGATTCTCTGCTTGTGCACTGATAGGAAACTGTATTACAGGCACATGAAATACAAAAGGGAAAAGAATAGTGGAAAAATATTTCTTAACAATGAGGTATAAGGAAAGAATAAAAACAAACTTTTTTGAGCAAGTAACGCAATGGTCTCCCTGAAGATAGTGTAACAAACACCGAAACACGTAGGAGGTTACTGGCTATAAATGTACGTGTTTAAAATAGTATGTGAATATAGTTGGGATAAAAGAAGTGATTGAATGCAAGAATGCACGGGAGAGAAAGCTTAAAAAAAAAGTTAATTGACTGTGACCACGGAACAGAGTCCTTCTTGAAAAGCTAACAGGTCCTTAGCTAGTCAATAAATTCGCCGCATGGAACCCGGAGTTTCATTACCGCTTTCAAAAAAGCAAGCCACCTGTTCCTGCTCTTTGCAAGATCAATCCAGGCCAAAATCCGATCCACTTCCCTCAGGTTTCCCACAAAAAAAAACGGATCTTTAGGGATATTATTTTGTCTAATAACTTTAGATACTCACTGTACTTTGGCTGGCTGAACTTACGAAATACCGACATGAAATAAACAAACTGTTTGTTGCATACGCAAGTGTGACGTCCAAAGGAAAATATTTGGGGAACTTTGTTTAAATATAGCGAGTGGAAACTTAATATTACCTGAAACGCTTTGAAATAAAACACAAGGAACACGGCCGAGTGCAAATTGGAATAGCAGCGAGCGCTGCGTTTTCTGTAGTTATGTGAAATGTTCTGAGCCAAACAGTGACAGGATTTGTCAGATAAAATAATGTTCTTACGTAAGACGTAATGTTTTGCAATTTCTCATTTTCAGCCGTTTAAAGTACCCGATATTAGGGAAGTATGGTATCGAGTTTACCAAAACTGTACACTAAATCATTCCAATCACGAACGTAAAGAGACGGCTGTGATTGGGATTTTGATATTTGTTTAAACAGTGACTACACAAGCCTGGAGCTGAATGACAATACATGGCGGCTCCTGTCAGGAAGATCAGTTTCTGCCTCTGCCTGGTGGATCACTCAGCAAGAGGCAGATTCTAAAACTGGGGGATGCAGTGAGATTTCTTCACTTTCGTTATCTACAATCATGACAAACTTCATCACATTAGACTTCAATCACTATGGAAAAGACATTACGCTTCTTTTTCTTGTAATATTTTTTCTTCCACTCCATATATGTATGTTTCGTCTCTCCTTGTCGATTTTCTTTCACTCTCTTGCGTTTCGCTGGGAAGTCCCTACTCCCCGGTCAATCCGTCTTAGCCTGTTCATTCAGCATGTGTGAGTACGGGCAAAACTGATTGCAGACATTAGTCCTCTGACACCATTGACGTTTTTATTAATGCCCCTTCGTTGTGTTCTCTTCGTACCCCCATCCTCTCCAAACCAAATCTCCCTCTTCAACCCTCCCACCCTTTTCTCTTATCCCGGAAAAAAGAAGCTTTTCCCGTTTATTGTGTGTATGTGTGTGAGTGAGAAAGATCGAGTCCCTGGGTGAAAAATCCAGTGGACATGTGAAAAATTGCTATACCTATCTTCCTTTTCTCCCTGTCGTTTTTTATATTTTTTCTTTTCTTAAAAACCTCCCCCGAAACTGTATGTGCACTCTCAACCCTTAGTCCTTTCCTTTATCTTTATTTTTTATTTTTTAATCTTTCATCCGGTTCTCTTTTACTCATTATTCAACATCCAACTCCTTTTCTCCTGCTCTGTACACCCTGATCATAACAAATGAGCTCCTAATTCAGATTGCAGTATGCTACTTTCATGCTCGTGGCCATCTCAAGCGTGTAACGGATGAAGTCTAATATTGTCAGCTGCTGAGTGCTGCCACAACAAGATGGCGATCAACTAAGATGGCTCCACTCAAAATATTCCCCCTGCTTGCATGGATACTTGTAAGTACTTATAAATCGAGTTAATTTCAATTCTAAGCCAGCTGGTGATCGAAGAGTGTACGCAAAGTTTGAAATCATGACAAACACGTCTGCTGCAGTAAACAGCTAAAATTAACACACTTTTATGTCCCATACTTTGAATTCAAAAGATTAGATGTTAAGGAATTTGTAACGATGTTCAGCCGGCGATATAATATGTAAAAGTCTTAATTCTTTTGTGATTAGTTGGAACAGAAACAGTGATGGCGATTCCCTTGTCAGCTCTGTGAAGAATTAATCAGCGTACAGAAACACACAGTGTCCAGCTGCACAAGGAACCCGCTCGTAACTGCACTGCTGCATACCGAATGATAGAGGCGCGTCTCTGCATCAACCAGTCCCGCGTTAACAGGGGATTGCACGCCCTGTTGCTAACATAGGCTACCGACGAAGATCCCTGCTAAGCCATAATATAGAAGTATATTCATTTATTATATTAAATAATTAAGATACTCAAGACTACCATGCATGCGGCCTGCAATCATCTGCTCTACCGTATTTTCTATTACTTACAGCACTGGCTTGTAGTTGCGCAGATTTGTAATAATTTGATATTATGATGTTGAATTCACTTTGAAAGAAGTGACAGAAGAACGTACTTGTAATCCGCACTTTGTTAAAACAAACGTGCTAGCTGTAAGTGGAAGATATTTAGTAAATTCAGTACGTAGTTGAGAAGTAATGCTAGCCACGAAGGAATGTCTCCCGGAAAGAAAATCTGTGACATTCTATTCTGGTCCCAAGTACATGATGGTATTTACACTTCATATTTCAGAGTCTGTTCAGTACCAGCAACGAAAAGAAATCAACGTAAACGGATTCGAGAGATTAAAGCAAATATTCTTTAAACTCTGCTGTCTATTTCCAAATGTTATTATTCAACATCTACAAGGAATGCATTTTCCTAAACTTGTGAAAATTTAGGTTCACATTTCATTTCACCAGTTCTATTATTTGTGCAATATAAAGTATCAGTTTATTGTAAAAGTATAGTAAGGAAGATTAATTCAGAGTACTACGATTTAAAATTTGTTTAGTGATATAATAATAAGCCCAGAAGACATATTTCTTGCGTTCGAAAATTATTCCGAATAACGATATTTCTGTAGGTGTAGGAACAGTTCAATTAGGTGATAGTCACTTAAATACAAATATGCACAAAACATAGCACTAAATATTTCTTAAAATTTTAATTTCACAACCAATGTCCTATGCAGGTTTTGATTTTTCCTCCAGCTATAAGCCTGCAGCTGTAAAATGATTTTAGTAGCCATTAAAGTACAAATCTTTCCAACTTTAAATGTAGCTTTACTTTTGTCGTATAACTTGACTGTACATTTGAATTTTTGTGGTGGTTTTAAAGAGAGGGGATGTAAAATTTTCAAGGAAATAAGGGGTGGGGAAGACATAGATTAAGTAGGGTGCCACTTTTTTTCTTATTCTTTGCTTTCCTTTAGAAGGAGCATTTGTGCAATTCTTTATTTTTCTTCTGGAGGAAAAAATATATAAAGCGAAAAAAAAATGTTTTGCTTGTGTATGAAATATGAATAATGTAAGTGATGAGCACTGTGTTTTCTCTATAAATATACATCCAAGTTTCTATACCTTTCTGTTCGCTTCTTTCAGAATCGTTTCTTCCTTTTGCACTATATATTCCTCCCACTTCTCTCTCCCTTCTACCCTACTTAATGCAGCATCCCATGTACACTACAACCACTCACCGACGCCGTTAGAAATATATTGAAATGTCTGGTTTGATAAAAACCCTCTCCAGTATATTCTGTCATGGTTGCCATGCAAAATACTAAACTGTAATAAAATATATCATGTGTGCCTAACTCGATCAAACTTGAAGTATAGTCGCCTTAACTGTTATGGTTATTTGTCTACCTTAAACACTTCTGAAGCGGAAAATTTGTTTCTATAAAGCATGTTATGAAAAATTAAACTTCCATAGTGATGATATTTTACTGCCATATTCAATTTATGCTGTGTGATACATTAAAAATTGGGGCGTAATGCTGTTTGTATTTTGGCAGAATCTCATACGCTCAGGAGGTTTAAAAGGCGATTAGACTTAGCAAATACAGGTCTATGAGAATGTTACTGAAATTTAATATCGAGCGGACAAAGCGTTTGAACAAACAGTTCGATTTGTTGCGGGGTGTGGTGACATGAACTGCGTTTGTCCATGACAAGATCCCTGGCCGTGAGAACTGATTGTGAGTGTTCTTACTTCGTGATTCCATAAAGCTCAAAATGTACTGACACATATTATGTACAGTGTTGCTTTTGTTGACTTGTTTCGGATACTAGATGTGCTTCTGTCATCAGATGAAACTCTGACACCTACTATATATTATATCATTAGATGCTGATAATCTCTAACCCCTTCTAAGCGAGGCAGGAAGAAGAAAAATATCCAATATACGGTATGTATGTGTTTCACGGAGCCCTACCGTCACAAATTTTAGACTTGTCTTAAATCAAAAAGGAAGTTCAAATGTAGTTTAATTATTTTGGGTGCCCCAGTGGACTATCTATTCTCCAGTTATTAAAACAAATTTACAGTTATAATTAAAATGATAATGAATTATTTCACTACAATGATGCATTGTTTTACCGCCTAAAGCTGCAGACACGTTATATGAGGCAAAGAGCCACCGCCCTACCTTATTCTGTTATTATGTTTTACGTAACCTAAAAGGGATCGCTAGGTTAAGCAATGCGGATCATCGAATTTACCACCTGGCTTTAATTTTTCATTGGTATCAGAGTGAGGAAGAGCCGTGTTTTGAATTTTTTCTTTAGGCTGAGTGTGAAAACAATGGAATCGTATTGAAAGGTTGACAAATATAGTCAAAAATTCTAAATATTTAGAGGGAATATTAGAAAATTTAACAGATTCCTGCGATCCTTGACAATCATAGAGACAGAATTGTGGAGCGGGAAGAGATTGTTCTGTGGGCAAGACTGATATCCTATACAAATACGTAGAAAAAGAGTTCCAATTATTCGTACATCTTCATGGAGTATAAAGGGACAACTTGAATTAAATTATGCTACTTGATTTGTAGTAATCAGGTACACTCCAGAATAGTGAAGCAAAATATACTACCCTCCATATGACCAATACAATTGTTTTTGCTTTTTTAATATGCATCTCGTGAAGAAACTTTTTAAGGAATATTAGGCATATGTTCTATTTTTTTTAATCTATGTTTTCAGCTTTTCGAGCTACTTTAGGGTAAAGAATGTTCAATGACACAACCTTATTCTAACGTGACATATTAATGGGTGCGCTTTGTACGGGTTTATCAATTGACTCATTATTTTGGGCCATATACACTATCTCGTTCGTAGAAGCAAATCAGTTTTTTGAAAAATTCGTTTAATTCCGTCTTCAGCATCGTTTAACGTAAGATCATACTGGAAGCTGATGCAGTGAAATGCACCACACAAATTCCAGTATATGGCTGTTCTCCAATACATGATTTAATGGGAACTGTTTCGGCAGCGGGGAATTTCTAGGCAGATGCAAACCCTCCCCTTCATACAGTAATAATTTTAAGCACTTCGGGCTAAGAACAACTCCAAACATTACGCCCATTTTATGTATATTGGACCGTGCATTATTGTGATAGTTGAAGAATAAGAGACTAACTTGATGTCACTTGTTATTATGTTTTATTTCACTTCTTCTATGCTCGACATGTTTCGGACATTAATATATCCATCATTAGGAGCCTGCGACTTTTCTATTGTGTCACCACATTGGTCATGTGTTCTTGTATCGATATGTGTTGGAGTTTCGGTGTGGCTGGGTTGGGGTGGTATCCGTGTAGCAGGATTCAATAGAAAAGTCGCAGGCTCCTGATGATGGAGGTATTAATGTCCGAAACATGTTGAACATAGAAGAATTGAAATAAAACATAATAACTAGTGGCATCAAGTTGGTCTCTTATTCTTCAATTATGACCATTATTTGAAGTCTCGCGTTTTTATCTAAGAATTTGAGATTAGCTAACGAATATCTTGAGAGTGGCTTGTAATATGTGCAGTCTAAATCGCTACTCGTCTGTGGTCTAGTATCAGCGACTAAACTTCTGGAGAGTTATATTTCTTGTGACGCTGGAAACCTCAACTACAAATTGCTGTCAATTCCTTTTTGCAGCCGTATTGAAGTCTAATACAGTCCAGGCTACAAGCGTAAAAATGGACCTTTCCACGAATCCCATAAACTGTATCGTACGTTTGGCTACCGTGCATTTCATTAAATTAATATTGTGTATACCTTGCATTTCGTTCATTTTAATAGTCTTCGTCTAAACCAATATTTAATGACCCTACGGTACATAACACGTCACATTACATTCTTCAGCACGTTTCGGCGTATGCCGGAGCCATCTTCAGGGAGTTTCATATTTAAATGATCGATTTCCGACATAACAGCTGGCTGTAAACATCGGTCCAGACTTGTTGGTAAAAGGCGGTCCGCTCACTGGTCCACTATATTCCAGATTTCACGAAGGTCACTTGTGATGAATAATAGTCAAAACCCATAGTCACAAACACTTAAGTTTGATGTGACGTTTCTAAAGACACTTAAACCCTTACTTTGATGTGGCCCGTATGCTGATGGCTGAGTAATAATTAACAAAACAATAAACACATTTAAAATTCTCATGGTGTTTTTGTAGTAACAGGTAACACGTGGAATGCGGGCTTGGTTATGTCAGTCGTTTAGCATGCCAAATCGTGGATTTGACATCCGTCTTCTAAAGCGCTGAAAATCGAACATATGAATATGAGACTCCCTGTTTTATGTTGGCCTACTGTGTCTATACTGCGAAACACATACACCATTAGGAAGAATACCAGACAAAAATATCATTTCGAATTAAGGTAAAAGGTTTGAATCCCCCACCCCCCCAAAAAAATAATTTATGGGCGTCTGAATTTAAGACGAAGGGCAATGACCTTTTCCGAAAAAGGCGAACAAAAGAATTCCGCACTATTTCGTCTCATTATAATGAATGGGTGAAGGACTCTTACGGAGGTAAACGTAGGTACAAGCTTCTGTTTTGGACATTATACGTAAACAGACCTTGAGGGGTTCTATTGCCGTCGAATACATTCCTTGGGCCTTACTACAATAGAAATAACAGCAACACGCACACTTTTGTAGTCTTGTTAAGCAGAATACCGTCTTCAAACTGTAATTTACACAGGTAACCTTCGTGTTTTGTAGAAAAATACAGTCTTCTATTATCCTTACGAGTAATCACTTCACGTGAATTTTCAAGCTACCTGCGTTCTAAGTAAGTATTTTCCGTTTATCTTATCTGGATAGTTATTTGTTGGTAGAAATAATTAAAGATCACAATACAATGCCCAATGCCTGCTTTATTGCACACATTATTCCGTTTTATCGCACGTATTTCGTAAAAATGTCTCAATTTAATCCTACTGCTTGCAGGGTAACGATGGTCAAAATAATGCGAACACAAGTTTGGGGGTTTGAAGTAAATTTCTCCTGAGAGTTTTCTGGTTATTTATGTACATTGTCTCAGCTACAAAATATAATTATAGCAGGAAGTTATTCGTGGGCTTTTTAATATGTGGTTTTGGGAACGTATATAGGCATTATACAAAGTTAAATAACTTATCGACGTGAACATGATTCTATTTAGATCCCTACGGATCACATAAGAACGAGAGAGACTTATGTATGCATACTGCATATCATACACGACTGTGGACTTGTACTTAGAACTGCTCACTATCGCACAATTGTAATATCAGACTGCTGTAAATTTTATGTCTATTTGTGCTTATCCACTTTACGTATTTTAGAATTTTATATTTTAATCATTCCAGTAACGTCTATGTAATGGTATACTAACTTATTAGGCTTATACTCATTTCTTCTAACAATCCTTGAGGATGGCAACCCGGTGCCGAAACATGTACGATTTTAATACATGTTACAAATTGTATCTTATTAAGAGCATTGCTGTGTTGATATATTCACTGCCTGAATTTTAAATCTGCTTATTTTTTCTACCAATCCGTCGTAATGCACTCTGAAAGGCCAGGCTTAATTTCTTGCACCTAAACCCTCTTCTTATATGACTAGTTTATCTGTTTGTATATTTTTTTCAGAGCGTTCAGGATCAATACGTCCAGAAGATTTATAATCCACGGTCTGATTTAGGAGTCAGTTTCGGTCATAATATTTTGGAACATTTAATTTAGTTCCTGTGTCCGTATTCCACCTGCCATCCATCTATGAGCCTTCATTACACAGACAGCAACAAAGGAATAAAATTTTAATATGCGTGTGTAAAGTGACTGATAAGTCGATTTCATGTCACAATCCTGTCTCTAAGTTAAGATCTCTCGATTCAGGTGTTGTTTTGTTTCCTGTTCTACTGCTTAAGGATGAAGCCGTAAGGGAATAGTTTCTTCTTTATTTGGTGTTTGAGGAAGGGAAAACAGACGGACGGATATTCATGACTGCTCTTCGCGGTAGAAGATTTGTGGCCTGAGCACGGTGTGAGGGGTACCGGCGTTTGACCTTAGAACATTCATTTTTCCTTTGCGTTCCCCTACCTCACTCTTTCTCTTTCTCTCATACTCTTTAAAGAGAGGATAGAGAAGGAGGTCGTAACAACCCACCACACACTGGGTTTCCGATAATTTTGCAGCCGAAAATAAGATAATTGCATAAAACACAATTCCTACCTCTTCAAATAAGGCAAATAATCCACTGTTCTTATTATCCACTGTAAACATAATTTTCATATACCTCTAATTTCCATCACAGTTTTTTATTTTCTGAGCTTCCGTATGACATTCATAATGGCTGTACTAAAAATGTTGTTTGTTTTACCCTTTTGAGAGAAAAATAATAATAATAACTGGATAATAAAAATGACATGAATAAAGTAAGAGATAATTTATTTTCGGTAGGCTTTAGATATTAGGTTAAGATTAATAAAATTGGTTGCATCGCTACACGCCTCGTGAATACAGCGTTACATGATTCATGTCACTCATGTTAAGGCATGGTTATTAAACTATATTCGTTCGCATTAAGAGTGATTTGCCTTAAATCATGTTAAGTTGTACAAGCAGAAATTATGACAACAAAATTCCATATTTAACTAGTCTATAGAAGAGATTCCTTTATGAGAAACTGACAGTTACTTGATTGGACAATATATTCCCTACTTATGTGAAATCTGAACAATCCAGTAATGGCGGTTTTAAACCGAGCCGGCTAAATCCAAGAGACAAATGACGTTCTGTCATTTTGACACCACTTCCAATAAATTTGACGTTCAGATGACCTGCATCGTGATGTATTCTTATAATAAAACCAACTAGATGCACTAATTTCTCAAATTTATTTTGGAATAAAACTCTACATGTTTCGGACAGTTCCTCTGTCCATCATCAGGAGTTTTTCACTGTATACACAGCAATGGTATATGTCATACAGATTTTGCTGACAGCTTTAAATGAAAAAAAATTGTGGAAGTAGGTAACTACAAGCTGATCAGACAAGGAAATATATCATTTGTTGAATAATTTATTGACAGACTGATTGCTGACCTATTTAAAAAGCTTTCTCCATTCCTCAGATTGTTGGTTGATAATAAGTGTTATGAATATGGAGCTGGTAAGCAGGTGGAAGCGATCATGGTTTTTTTTCTGAAGTGGACCTTATACCCTAGGATGTGTCCGGAGAAACGGAAGAAAAGCATCAGGAACATCACTCAGGTTTAGGGGCTTCCGAAATTTGAGCAAACCACTTGCCGAGTAAAAAGGCAGGAAAGCGAAACATCCGGTTGTGACGTCAGGTTTGATTAAGCTAAAAGCTGTATGATTTTAGTGGCTTGAACTGCGGAGATTCTATGTGTGAGAGTGATCATGCAAGGCGAAGAAGTTCACAGAAACAAGAACAACCACAGTGATATATATATTTCGAAGACATATACGGTAATCCAAGTGTGGAAACTGAGAATAAGCAAGCAAAATATCGGGGTGACTTCTTTAGCAAAGTTTTGGAAATGTTTTCCTCTTAAAACCCAGTCAGCTTAATTCTCCTTGTTGGAACAATTTTTCAACGGAGCTCTGTGCAACTGGATTTATCTTGGGTAATTTTGAGATTCGCCTGGTATTTGTTTGTGGGCCCCACTGCCTCTTGTTTGTGGGCCCTACCGCCTCTTGTTAAACAGAAATACTAACGTGACCCCGGTATCAGTCAAGACTTTTCGGGACATCAAGAACTACAAAACTGGTTATCATCTTCCGCATACAAACAGAAAAGGATGGCTGAAGAATTAAAAAAACCAACTAGATGCCACATATTATTTTATTGTACTTCTTATAGGCTCAACATGTTTCAGGCACTACTATGCCCATCATCAGGAGCTCGCGACTATGATGTTGATTACAACATTGGTCGTTCAGTTCTTGGTTTTTTGTATGTTGGAGGTTAGTTGCGGTTAGGCTGGAGTAGTGTCTGGGCTGCATTTTGTTGGGTTTTTTAATTCTTCAGTTATCACAATGATGCACGGTCCAATAAACATCAGAAAAAGAATGGTTAGCATCTAAGAGAAATCACTATATTCCGCATATGAACGTGAATGTTCCACTAACACAGGAGATACCCTTCATCATTTCCCTGAATACAGCAGCTCTCATGGGATATCTCGACGGATGCGAGATCTCTGTGCGATAAAAGGCCTCGGCGCACGGGCCTTGATAAAGGGGACACTGTAAAATAACGATTACAATTTACAGTTCAGAATTATATCCAAGTAAATAATCTCTAACTAATGCCACTATTACGTGCACAAGAAGTAAATAGTAATATTGATATATTACATAAACATATACGTAGGCCTAAACTTTTATGTTAATTTCCTTGCCATGTAAAGCAGGCGGGATTTCGATCTACATGTGAGAATACGAAACAATTCTTATGTAGCTGGATCAATACGTAGCCGTATTGTCGCACTCTGAACTGAGAGATGTGGCAACTATGCTAAGAGGCTTAACAGGAATTTATTCATATCGTGTCCAGTGAACAGAAAAAGAACCTATCTGTAAAACATTGTAGCCTCTGCGTGGAAAACCAGGATGATGCGTATATAAACTTATACATGTCAAACAATCATCCAAATGAATTAAAGCTTAGTTGAGATCGATTACGAAGTGTTAAATTACGCTTAATTAGTGCTAGGTGTACACTTAATCCAAGACACCTTGTCTTTAGAATCTGCTTATATAAAAGAATGAAAAACGTGAAGAAAGTAATAGAAGATGAGAAAAAGACTGGAGTGAGGAAACCGAAAAATAAGGAAGCAGGAAAGAATGTATAGTTGGTACTTCATACAGTAACACTGTAGCCTGCATCCATAAACAAAAACAGTATTTATTTATAAAGCGTGTCATTGTTGGTTTTCAAACTGGGGAGAAGATAATAGAGTGATTCTACAACCCACAACACAGAAGCCGAAACAAACTAATCATGGCCTCTATTCTCTTAATCTGGTCTGGACAGCAAAACACTACAAGGATTTATATCTTATTGGGTGTCGTGCGGTTTGATGAATGTGTCTGTATATGCAGCGGGTTCTCAAAACTAGGTACTGGAGGAACACTGGACACGATGATAAACTGTTACTTGTTTATGAGCCCGCCCCGCGTGCTAGCTGTATTGGCGGCAATTGAAGCTGTGCTCGCCGCTGGATTGGTACCGCCTCGCCCCCTATGAATCTGCACATGTTATGTATTGTGCCATTAAAAACTCGGCCTCGATAGAGTTAAATAGTTTAAGGTATGTATTTTGTTTTTGTTTATAGGCATTAGTCTCTATTCATTTTATAATTGTCGACGTATTTCATCTCCTGTTCCTGCACGTCACTCTAGAATGCTGAGACCGTGTGCTATCATTTTTCATTGCAGCTGTAAGGTGCAATACACCAGTCTGCATGTAACGCATGAAGGCGCGAAATTACTCAGACCTCTGGTCCGCATGCTATGGGTATTTTTAAGCACCTCTTTGTTGAATAACTGGGAAATATAATAAATAAAATTGGAGTTAAGGAATAAATCAATTAAGGCAGTGTTTCTCAACCTTTGTGAGACCGCGGCCCGGTAAAATCTTTTTTTCATAAGACGAGGGTCCGGTCCCAACAGATTTACTCGTCAGTACCTTTCCAGATTTTTTTTAAGTTCATACATTAAACTAACATAAGTATTAGTAATTAATTACTGCATAATCTTAAACAATATTACTACAATTATGTGTAGGGTGTGGCATATTGACAAATATACAATTACATTTAAATTCGTTATCAAATCCAGGAGAATCTCTCGCGGCCCGGTGTAATTAATGCCAGGGCCCGGTACCAGGCCGCGGCCCGGCGGTTGCGAAACACTGAATTAAGGGACGAAAATAACGACTTTTACCTCCAAGAGGGAGCTTTTGTGGTCATCTTATGAACCATTCGGTTTTCTTACAATCAGGAAATTAATTCACCGGTGATTTACTGTGAACTTTTGCAAGAAATTTCTGAAGTATTATGGATCATAACAGTGAGATTCATAAGTTGCAAACTTTAGAAATTAAATCAAAGTAACCGAGAGAATGAGATGTATGAAGCGTGCAACACTCATGTAAGTGACGTATATGGAAATATCAATCAGAAAATCTGAAGGGAATGGATCACTTTGGTGATCCGAGAAGATAGTGGTTTATCAAAATACACGCAACAAGTAAGATGGACTAGGAATGCAATACATTCAACTGGCTCCAGATCGTTTCCGTTGAGGAAATCTGTCCAGCTTGCCGTCCTAATTATTTTAAAGGTTTCGAATACGATAATGAATTCTCAGGTTCCATAAACACCGCAAATTTGACTATCAGAAAAGAAGAATAAAATCAAAAGAACTTTGCTTCGTGGAATACTTTGGTACTTCTTGAGAATCTGAACATAAATTCTTTCACATAAATTTTTACTCTACTTCGGTGTCGGTGATTCTAGTGATCTTTAATAACTGCAATCTCTACTTTTTTTTTTAACTTCGGCTGTTGTCCTGAGGAGGCATAGCAGTGTGCTAACAACCGTTTCTTCCCCCATCCCCAAACCCCACCTGGTTCAGGCTCAACAGTTTGTCCTTCAGCTTTATATGACCTTATTGTCTAATAAGTGTATTGAAAAGCACTCATAGCAGTAACTTCGTCAAATTTACGATTATAGTTACTAAAAGAAAAATAATGTGAAATCTGTATGTATGTGTAAAATTGCTGTTAGGTTATGGGTGCGATAAAAATTGCAGAGTAATCTTTTACCAGTTCGAGCAAGTTTTTTCTTTGCGCCCACTTTCAAAGATGGGGAAAATATAGTCATGAACTACTGAGAGACAGAAGCACTGAGCAGATTTCTCAAGCATCTGGTCAGTAAATGGTCCCCCATTTGTGAGATCCGACGGTTTATTAACATATATTCACTATAATGAACAACAAATTCACTTAATAAAACTCAACACAATATACATCATAAAACACAATTCATGACACGTATTAATCCATGTTGTCTTTGTGTTCTTTTAGTTGTAAGCCACTTTTGCTTGTTGAGTATTTGCGAATTTTATCTTGCTCACACCATTCATTTTTATATATTCAATACACTGCCCAACAAATGCACTTATTAAAATACAGAAAACTACAAATAGTTAAACAAAATTCATGACAAGAGTCACCTCTACAAAAGAAAGGTTCATTAACGCGTTCATAGGAACCCCGTGGCCTGTCCTGGGTCAGCTGCATACAGCTAAATGAAATGAGAACTATCACATATATTGTAACTTTCACGCTAACATTACATTCCAATTTACCTGTATATCTCAATCTCTCCCTTTCAGGCTTGTCTATCGCAACTGCTCACGCGTATTTCATCCATCACACGCGGGCTACATATCCCCTCTTTGATCTTCTTACCCTGAAATTTGCCATTTTGAGGATTTCGCGGGCTACAATGCAGTGGACATAGGGTCCAAACCGAAGCAATGTAGATATTCTGAACAATGTAAGACGTGAAGTTAGCAGACATTTCAGGAACAAAAAGAAGGCATATCTGAGGGCTAAAATTGAGGAACTTGAAACTAACAGCAAGATCCAAAACATTAGGGACTTGTATAGGGCATCAATGACTTTAAGAACGGGTACCAGCCTAGATGTAATATAGTGAAGGATGAGATAGGTGACTTGGTGGCAGAATCCCACAGTATTGTGGTTAGGTGGAGGAATTATTTCTCCCAGCTATTCAACGTGCATGGGGTTAAGGATGTTGGACAGGCAGAAATACACACAGCAGAACCACTAGTACATGAGCCAAGTGCCTCTGAGGTTGAGCTGGCTATCGACAAGCTAAAAAGTCACAAATCGCCAGGTATTGATCATATACCGGCAGAACTGATTAAAGCAGGGGGTAGAACAATTTACTTGGAGATTCGTAAACTTATTACTTCTATATGGAAGAAGGAGAAACTGCCTGAAGAGTAGATGAAGTCGATCATAGTACCGATTCATAAGAAGGGGGATAAAACAGATTGTAATAATTATAGAGGCATATCACTTTTGCCAACCACTTACAAAATTTTATCCAACATCCTGCTTTCAAGGTTAATTCCATATGCGAAGGAAATTATCGGGGATCGTCAATGTGGCTTTCGACGCAACAGGTCGACTACTGATCATATATTCTGTATTCGCCAAATACTTGAGAAAAAATGGGGATACAATGAAGAAGTTCATCAGCTTTGTATAGACTTAAAGAAAGCTTATGATTCAGTTAGGAGGGAGGTTTTATATAAGATTCTCATTGAGTTTGGTATCCTTAGGAAACTTGTAAGGTTAATAAAGATGAGTCTCACTGAAACATATAGCAGAGTCCGGTTAGGCAAGAATGTGTCTGACAGGTTCCCTATTAGGAATGGTTTGAAACAAGGTGACGCTCTATTGCCAATGCTTTTTAACTTTGCTTTAGAGTACGCCATTAGGAGAGTTCAGGTAAACCAGGATGGCTTGAAACTAAATGGTACACA
>Ga0136643_10005415_pt1 | contig 17970 bp, 8 predicted proteins | sample TergutLab28metaG_FD_96883 | JGI IMG/M metagenome (GOLD analysis project Ga0136643, IMG submission 96883) | Labiotermes labralis P1 segment gut microbial communities from Petit-Saut dam, French Guiana - Lab288 P1 (version 3) (version 3) | ecosystem: Host-associated > Arthropoda: Insects >...
AAAAAAACGGAGAGTATATACCATGTTTAAAATATTCAGTACCTATATTTGTTGAATAAATATATAAAATGCAACTTTAGAGGTTAGCGGTGCGGTACGACCATCATAGTTGACATTAGGCGTCAAAAGGTTAAGTTATGAACAGAATATACTGGACGAACAGTTGCTAAGACTCCTTTCAAAATCTGTGGCATCAGTCTGCTATATAGGATACAGCACTGGACTTATCTTTATGACCACAGAAAAATTTGAAATGAATAGAAAACGGAGTCCCAGAATTCAGCCCCATCTATATGATTACAAGAGATATACAAAACTCTTGTTTCGATTGTTGTCTTTTTCCAGGTGTGAAACGTGCTTTCAAATTACTCAGGGAAGAGCACAGATTGAGCGCGAGATTTGCGCATTTTACGGCAGTGAATATGAAGACAGCGAGGTTACGGTCCGCAGTCGTAATGAATTAAGCCCCGATAGCTCAGTGTTTATTAATTGTACCGCCAGGCTTAACAATGCAATCAATTCACTCTATCCGCATTCCATATTCATATATTCCCAATGATTCTCACAAAACACCCATTATTTCCCTATGCAATATTCATCAACTGTTCTTTCCTATGGAATTCCAGTGTTCTCTAAAAGTTACGAACTGCGTCTTTGTATAGAAGGTTGATTAACTTCAATCTTTAAAGGTTAATGATGTTTGATTGTACGGTGCTGTAAGAATACTTCTACTTAAATAGTGGGACAGAGAAGTTGGACGGAATTCAACAGCGATGCTCTTAAAAAGTTTTACTGTTCACCAGACATTTTTTGATGATGAAACAAAACAGAATGAGATCGTTGCTACATGGAAAACCAAGATAATATGTACAATATTTTGGAACGAAGCAATACATGAACTGCACGAAATGTTCCTAGGCTAACATTTCCTACAGAAAAAAAAAAGATTTTTCTCTTCCCCAAGCTTCAAAACTGGCTCTTGGAACCACCCAGTCTCCCATTGAGTGGGCAGTGAGGAATAAGACAGCCGGGGCGTGAAGGTGACCATTCGTCTTATTCTAGCGCTGAGGTTAAGAATTAGTGGAGTTACATTTCTATTCCACTCATACGTCTGCAAAGCGTGAACAGGAAAAACACTACACCTGTCACAGCGTGGGTCTGATAATCCTTTACCTAATTAGGAGATATTTCTTGTATGATTTCCATTTACATGAATTTCTATCTTTTCATCACATCGAAAATCATATTTTAATTACACAACGACACGGTGTACAATTTTAAGTAGTCTCTCTGTAGTCCTGTCTAAAGATTTATTTTATATTGGTGACTGTAACTCAAATTGTATGCCTGGCCTAAGTCACTAAGCCTTTTAGGTCTCCGTGTAAACAGCACATTTTTAGCGAAATCTTATTTTAAAAATATTTGCAACCTCATGTCCACTATAGACATGCAAAGCTAAGAGCTTAAATCTCAATTTTACTTGTCTTTTCCACAAAAAAACTTAGGGGCTCAGAGTCTTTATTACATAGCCAATGGCTAGTTTTGTTGGAGACAAAATTTGTGTTTTATTACAAAGAAGGAAAACCGAATCACGAGTCCTTGCACTGCAGATAGTGACCGAAGCCTCTAAGGATATCAATGGATGCAGTCTGGCGCCTTCATCGTGGACAAAAGCCAAACGTTTATAATGTGACTTAAAAACGTTGTATGTAGGGGAAAAACTTATCACAGCGGATCTAAAATCTCGTTCTACGACACAATCCAACGGATAAAAGCATAAAAGAACAAAAGAAAGCGCTGGGTAATATATTTTACCGCTACAATAATGCTTCTGCAACAATGCTCCTGAACAAAGTAGCGGTTTTCAGCAAATTTTAGAACAGTTTTTTTTTGCAGGCAATGACTGATATCAAACACGCAGCTTCAAATTGTCTTCTGTTATTTGTTTCTTTCCTATACTGAAAGCTAAAGAAATCCCTGTAAAGGTTTGGACAGGCCCTTAGAGCTGTTGGAGTTTGAGGGTCCCAGAATTTCTAGACAGTCAGCACATGACGATGGTAAGATTGTCAGCCTCGCGCACCGGCCGCCTTTACGACCCAGGAGATACTCCTGTTAAAGGTCGGGTAGACCCCATGGCCCATAGTGCGTGCCAGAAGGACTAAGGTTATGAAATACCTCAATGACCTCATAGGAAATTGAACCCGCGACTTCCGACTTGCACTGTGTCTCAACCAACTGCACCACAGCAAGCCCCACGGTTCATCGAATACTGAAAAATTACAGCGGAAAGTCAACAGTGAACTATTGACTGGGATGACATGGTGTTCTCCGACAGATCTGAGGTTCTCTCAGCGGTGCAGCTGAGTGTTCATGTGTTCTGTGATGTGAGGCTGTTTGTTGTTCGGTGAATGGCTTCCGGCGTTCCGAAGAGTCGTGGTGTTAAGCAGCATAACAAGAACAGGCTCTTGCTCCTGGGATAAAATAACATTACTTTTGCTCGAAACGTCGGGAAAACTCACCCAGCGACACAATGTCACATTGCAGAAGACCTCACTCCTCTGATACATTATTCTGTCTGGTCTGTAATCCTGCAATTACTCAGTTCGGTAAGTAGTATCAATGTAGCCCGATACGAGATATAGTCCTCCTGTGTTACAATTATGAAGATCTTGTTATTAATTACAACCTATTATTTATATAAAATTAATACGAATTTCGTATTGAAACCCCAAAATGGATGCTCCCTATCAAGAAAATTATGGTTTGAAATTCTGAATATAGTTGAGATTCTTAAGCATGATTTTTAAATATACTTCATTATATATCATCATCATCATCAGAACCACCATCACCTCCGTCATTAACATCACGGTTTTAAAGGGACAAGGCATTATTAATAGACAATTCAAATTAAAGGAATCGTAATCACCAAAAACAAAACAATTTCGCTGATGATTTTATCATGGGTAGTACAGTTTCCCACGCAAGTGAAGTTATACAAGGAAACAAATTGGACCTATCAGCTACAGAAGGTTACCAAAATCGTCCCGATACATATTCCTAGAAGTATATTATTTTAAGCCTGAATTTTGTTTTCATGTGTTTGAAATGAATTACATCTCTACTTGAACGACCTTTTTGAAAACAGTGCACCGGGAAGAGCATCCAGATGCAAGGCACAAGAAGCAAACAGAGGTTGGAGAAGGTTTTTAAATAAGGGGCATCGAAATCTGTACCTTTATTATCGTCATGAAATCTGAGAAGTCAATATAGGCTGAGCATATATAATGCAAAGAAGAGAGTGTATAACTCACATCACATTTAAAACGGAATATCTGACTGATGCAGTTACCGTGGGAGGTGTACAGTGTGAAGACGAAACACAAAATGTAGTTGTGGGTGTGCGATCTGGGTTGATCTTGTACAGGACAAGTGGCTCACTCTTCCAAAATATATTGTGAATTTGCTTTCGTCAAATTAACAACTTTACTCGTTAATTGGGCGTCCATCCGTCGATATCGCTTTCAACTGTAAAATTATAAACTTCATTGGAATAAAATCAAACTTAAACGGGTTTTATGGCGTATTACAGCGAAAAATGTTAAGTGATGCAATGTTAATGGCAGTCAGCAGGACAAGAGGGCATGTTTCATTGTCTTGTACTGAAAATGCGATGTTAGAAGTCGAGGTAAACCGAGAGGTGTTAAGGTTAGTGTTGGACACTATCCTAACATTGGTGCACAACAGTCTGCGTGACAAAACGATTGCTAGCCCTCATTTACAGGGGGTTTGAAGCCATCTGTATACAATGAAATGACTACGTGTAGTGATCACATCTCGAGACTTTGCCGTCCATCATAAATCTCACAACAAATGTCCATTCAAGAAACTTTTACTGTGCGACAGAAAGTCATTACTCCAGAAATCTTTATTAAGATTCGAATACCTTGTGAGCAACCGTCAAAGGCTGGATAATTCCTAAAATGATTGGGCAACATGAAGTATTTATAATGTAACATGGGTGAAAGGGCAACGCCTGACACCAGGGCACCTTGAACCCAAGGGGACAAAAGAAGTTTCTCCTTCTCCAAGGATATTTCGACCCTCTCAAGGGAGACATCGCCGTTGTGTTCAATAAACAATACAATATATATAATTGTACAGTCTAACACAACTTTTTATTGAGTAATTATAATTAATAGATAAATAAATCATTTATAAGAGTAACATGTTTCGGCTCCTCTTATAGAGTCGTCTTTAGGCTGAGCCCTAAAAAATTCCCTAAAAATGTGTTATACACAAGTAACAATGCTTTATAGAGTACGAGATATCCTACTGTATAAAGCATTGTTAATTGCGTATAAATACTCTTTAGGTCTCAGCCTGAAGATGGCTCTATAAAAGAAGCCGAAACATGTTACTCTTATAAATGATTTAGTTATCTTCTAATTGTAATTACTCAATAAAAATTGTGTTAGGCTGTACAAATATATATATTCTATTCGACTCTCTCATTCATGTAAATACTTTAATCGTGAAGGGACCTTCTGATGTATATGAAGAAAGAGTCCGAGTGCGTAAGTCCGGTGTACGAGTATACCACAGTGAGTTGTTCTCACAAGAACATGCATACAGTTCGGACTAACCTTTTAAAGCATAGCGGTTACTGTATGTACCACTAGTCTTAACATTCAAAATTCTGCATTATTCCCACAGAATATTTATAACTTTTATGCGTGTCTCAGGAAAACTTCGAAAGTTTCGTTATACAACATTCAATGGCCGACTTTTATAAGCGAGGATACAAGTGTTTACTGTGCGGTACGGCTTGGGACTTAACATAAAATGGACTATGTTTCGTCCTTAAATGGTCAACAGGCGAGGAGGACGGGTGTTTACTGATTTGCACCAGAGATCAGTTCAATAGGCAGTTGTACTGATTCATAGATATACCGCCTGATTCCTAAAACAGTTGTCTGGATTCCACAAACAGAAAGACAGAGGTAATGGAATAAAAATCAAATTTAACCAACAAAAAGCTTTATCATATTCGATGAACCCCATCCGTACTCCGAAGAATTCTCAGCTACTGTGCTGAGAAAGATGGGGGCACAAAACGTACATAGACGGTGAACGTGTACGACTCTGTAATAAGAAAAAATATTTATGTACGTTATTCTTTTTGTTATTTGTAGGAAGGAGAATTCGGAATCTGGAGTCTAACGGAATCCCGACAGCAATAGAAGAATTCACGAATGGTAAGAAGAAATTCTTTTTAAGCCATTCAGTTTTTGGAATTTGTACATCGACCCGTTTTTAAAAGCAATCACACCGGACAAATCTAAGTATTGCATGATGGGAAACAGAATACCACCATCATAGTCCTAAATAATTCTTCTCTCAAGTACAGAATTATATTTTTCACTTCAAAAATTCAGAATTAATAACTTATTAGCACATAATTATGCTGAATGTAATTACTTCTCAATATAACTCTGGAAAGATGTAGATTTGAATTCCATGTAACAAAACAGAAGGTCTTCGCACTACCTACAGCAAAATGCCGATCGCGTAGTATAGTCCTGTCACCATACAGGGTTTTTTAAGAGCACGCAGGAAGTGCTACGTTAAGCAGAATCTTTCCGAAACGGAAAATATTCCGGTACCTTGTGATTACGTTCCAGATTGCCTTTTCATGTTAGGCACAAACCACGCAATTCTTGTTGCTTATAGCCATTAATTAGTTAATTTCCGGAAGTCCGGTGGTAGTCGAATTGTGCAAAAGTTGGACTTTAGTACACATATTTGCGACTATATGTGTAGGTAGATGGACGTCCAGTTTAAATCGAATCTCAACACAATGATACATCATTGGTCGCAGCATGACTGCCCCGCTTCCATTGTTATCGACCAGCAGTATTCAACCGCTTTGTCTCATCTCCCCCCTCATTTCTGCAAGAGAAACTTTTCGTATTTTTCAAATATGTTATTATTTAATTTCTTACATTTTAAAACTCCGTAAATGTAAAAATGTTTACGCCGAATTTTGCGTGACGTCGGGGTTAAGTATGCATTTTGACCGTTAATAACTTCGACTTGAGTTAACTCATTCCTAAAGCCACATATAGATTACTTTCAGTTGACTGCTTTAGCAGTGTCCTGAGTTAGGCTTAATGGCAGACACAACGACACATAAACAAAGGGAATCTGTCAACAGTCGATATATACAGCACAGTGACCTGTCGACATTTAAATTATTCAAGGCTTGCATATATAGCCTTCAACTAGAGCACAGACACAGACACACACACACACACACACGACAGACGAAATGATGTGTTTGTCACAGCTTGTTATGTTTTAGGCGGCGAGTTATGTATTTCCATACAACGACATAAGCAGCTGTTCAAATGTGCCACACCTTACTGTAAACCAAAATGGAAAACTGTACCCAGTACTTAGGTCTATATGTGCAAATGCTTCCTTTTTTTATTTAGACTGTCACACTGGACTTCTCGTTACATTACTCCAGACACAAGTCACTACTGCAAAGTTAATCACACCACGGTTATCAATTTACATGGCTCTCAGTCATTTTTGTTCAATTTTTTTAATATCTAGTATGTATACAAATATTTCAAATAAAACTTTCCAGGCATCAATGACTTATATATATATATATATATATCGTAGCCTATAAACTATAACATTTTTTTATTTTGGTGAGGCCTTCATCCAAAATCCCACACATTTAGATTTTGATTCAAAGTGGGTGTACAGTTTTACTTGTAACGGCAAGCACAAAAACTATTCGTCCATGAATATTTTAGCATAGATCTCATGAAGAAAATTTCTGTTGATACACTGTAAATATTTCGAAGATGATATGTGTGTACAGACAGACAGACAGACACAAGGCGGCATTTAATCATTTTCTCTGTTCCAAGAACACAGACAAGCGGCACGTGACAGCAGTTTTCTTCTTCCATTTTAATTAAAATGTCTATGTAAGCAACCAACAAGATGCAACAAATTCCTTTTATTGATCTTTTTAAATCAGCTCTACATGTTTCGGGCGACAAACTCATCCATCTTCAGGAGTACTTTTTGACTGTATATATAGCTTTTGTTACAATGCACCGGTTGGCAACAATATCGGTGCTTTGTGCCAAAAGCTGTATATACAAACAATAAAGTGCTCCTGAGGATGAGCGAGTTTGTTTCCCGAAACTTGTAGAACTGATTTAAAAAATCAATAAACGGAATTTGTCGCATCTTGTTGGTTGCTTACATCGTTGTTCTAATGATGCACGGTCTCACAAACATCAAGTTAATTAAAATGCGCAGAAACAAAATTAATATTCAGCTACCAAGAATTGTTATTTGATTATGTTCGATGAAGTTCATATTTTGCTATGTGATTCAACAAATATTTGCCGTTACATTACAAGTAGAAAATTAAAATTCGGAAAAGAATACAAGTGTTCTTGCAAGCACATTATGTCAGCACAGCAATCAGTTATAGACTACTTCATCCGTAAACTACTCTTACTTCAAGTAAAAATTAATCACACTACATCCGTCAATATCCGAATCGTCGAACCATTTAGGCTACCCACACTACTTGAATTAGAATGTGACTTACATAAATCACAGACTTCATGGAATAGTAGACATTACAGTAGGTAGTAATTCTATAGTACTGTCACGGACAAATCTTACTTATCCCCAGCGAACCGTACGTACAAGTGTTAAGTTCTCACTAATTGTTCCTTGTTAATAACGAGGGTCTATGCTTAGGCTGTGGTTATAGCATAGCGAGATATATTGTCCGGTAAAGAACACTTTCCCACATCCCCCACACTGGTCCTTGTGTATACAAGAGCTGTTCTGTTCTCGAACGTTGTACCCCTTCATTCGTTCTCTTTGAACTCTGCATGTTCTATAGGTTAATGGTGTGAAAGCACGTACAGGTGCACAGGGGGAGAAATCGTATGGGCTTAGCATGACAAACATGTTTCACTGTGTTATAGTCAATTGTCCCTCTATTACATCTCTCTAAATTCGATTTTCAACTAACTCCCTGGTGAGTAGAGAGTTGTTATCAACTGCATGTACATCGCTGCAATCATGATGTTCTTGTTAGATGCTGTCTAGAACCAGTTATATTCAGTTCACAACCTCAAGATAACGTATTTCTAAGATCCATTTCTGCATTATTCATTAAATCCATGCACTGTTCCCCAAAATTGCCTACTTTCTTAAGACATTACACTCGAAATGTTGTGTACAGTTTGTCTGTGTATAACGAGATTGGAAATCTAGAACTGAGAGTCAAGAAGGTGGGGTATAATTATTGGTATAATAAGAACAGGTATGTCTGGTGGGCAGGGTCTATAGTTAACAGTAAAACCAAAAAGTTGCGTGAAGCCACAGCGTGTTTTTTTTATTGTTACACCGTGCATGTTGTCGAGTCACTCAATTATTATACCAACTAATGCACTTATATAAAATTTACACATTAAAACACTAAAACTGCTTCGACATTTTTCGGTCCTAAGACCATCATCAGGGAGCTGTATTTCTTTGCCTTTAATGTTATGTTGCGAAGAGTGCCCTGCTATAGCAGGGCACTCTTCGCAACATAACATTACACAACATGGCATGCTGCCACACTACCCTACTAGCACAACGAAGTTAATTTATGACTGGTTTTAATGTGGCTCTTAATGTGACTTTAGCGAGGCAAAGAAATACAGCTCCCTGATGATTGTCTTAGGACCGAAACATGTCGGAGCAATTTTAGTGTTTCAATGTGTAAATTTTATATAAGTGCATTAGTTGGTATAATAACTGAGTGTCACAACGTGGTGTTAAAGGTTGCAGTCTTTGTGCACTTAAATTCTACTAATATATGAACTTAAAATTTGTTATCTTTCGTTCTCTTTTCTCTGTCTCCCTGACGCACATATACTTATTTAAATTATATACATTAATTAAGCTCATGTAGTTAAATTCAACTAATAAATGGCCTTACATTTCCTTCCTTTTCTCTCTCTATTCTCTATCTATCTCACGAGCACATATACTGTTTTAACTTATATACGTTACCTAAGCTCATGCGGTTAAATTCAACAAATAAATGACCTTAAAATTTGCTATCTTTCTTTCTCTTTTTCTGTCTCTCTCTCATGCGCACATACAGGTTTTCCAATTGTGTACATTAACTACGCTCATTTCGCCAGTTCTGAATTACTGCATGTGAGTTTGGGGCGAATGTTTAACTCTAAGTTTTCACACTGTTTCTTTCCAACAGTCTTAGAGCCCAAACACAGCACCAAGGAAACAAGCATATGAAAGTTGATATGAAAACTTGAGAGAGTATTAAATATTCACTCATCAGATGTTTTGTTTCCCGTGTTGATTCTCTTCAAAAAAACAGTCTAATTTTTACAAATTGGCTTCCATAAATATCTTCCCCAAAGTGTGAGGGCGCAGTAACTATGATATGTCGTGTTCTGGATTCGAGCTTCCAGACATAAACTTATTCCTACATTATTTGTAGAAATTTCGTTACAAGTTACCAAATATTCCGATTCCTTGAATGCCTCATTCCGTCGTAAGATCCATCTATAGTTTTGGTTACAAATTTTTCATTACAAATTTCAGCACAATCGCCTCTAAATATAAACATCTCGCAATTATGCAGTCGATTAATTTAAAACAGAGTTGAAATATCTCTAACAAACCGAGCTGAGTGCAGACGAAGATATTGGCGTCAACACTGATTTGTGTAATGTTCATTTTATATTATTGTAAGCCTTATAACTTATTAGTTAGTTGAAATTTCAAAATTAGTTTCTCGCGATTGTACTTGAAATATCTGATTCATATAAACGCGTAAGTTGCGTTGTTGTATTCTACCGTCTTTTCTAATCTTGCCTTAAACTGTGCCCTTGATTCATAAAGTGTGTTACTTATTTGATTTTTCTTTCATCAAAGATAGTGTTACGCTCATCAGATCATAAATTTTTAAAGTAGTCATTTATAATCTAGAAGGCGGATTGGTTTGATCTGGCTCAGAACCAGCATCCAATAGTAGGAAAGTTCCAATTTTTCTTTTCCCGTTCTGCTGCCACATGTTCTGCAGAAGGTCTTGTTCTGTATATTTGCGAGTACATAGGCGTCATAAGTCTGCGCTCACCACCTGGTCTGCACAGAACACAAAGCATTGGAGAACAGGTTCTTTCATTCAGTTATACGGACTCTCTGTTTTTGGTAAGATCTTACTATTAATGCAATTGTTTTAAATTCGCGTGAAGTAATTCTAAGAGAAACGCTCGCATCAGTATTCCGTTATAATGGTCCCCTTGTTACGAACAGGGGTGTAGGAGTTTGGGGATCATCTCAAATTTGAATGTGAATACGAAAAACAGTTGGAACGATTCCGCCTTGCCGAGTCTCCCTGAGGCGCCTTTATGCCTTGATCCAGTGCAACAGTGATCCCTGACTTCAAGCTTGAGGCAGGGCATCACTTAGACTCCCACCCTTCCCCTCTACCGGCACAAACGGTCTACTAGGGCAATGAATAAAAGATAGCCTCATGCACTAAAACAAAGTATCGAAGACCCCTGATGTCTTCATCTGCGAACCCGAATTTTGATCGACTCAACAATTTTTTTCTCTTCTCTTGAAAGAGGGATACTCTTGAGGGAATAACAAGAAGAAACTTCTTTTCCAATTCAGATATTCTATCCTACCTCTCCTACCTTTTTCAGCATATTTCGCTAGTGCATACTCACGATGTATAGATCTAATACGGTGGAATTATACCGGCCTGATGCAAATTTCTTTGCCTTAAACGCCAGAATAAGATGTGTCTTCAGGTATAGTTTATAGAGCACAATGTAGGTACATGAAAAGCCTGTAATTTAGCAGTATTTCTTCTGTACCAAAGGCTGTAGAAGCGCCTGCGTTTCGTCCCTGTGGTCACACAGTTTATTGCTGCTGAACATATGCAGGTTTCAGCGTGGCTCTTATTCGTCTCACAGTATCATTTACTGTCCGCATTCATCAATAAATTACTACAGGGGCAAATTATCAAACGCTTTTGGAATCACTTTTTATGCGTTAGTATAGGAGAGAAGACAAATGTATGCAGGTTTTTAGTGGAGAAGACTATAGTAAGTAAACTACTTGGAAGACTAAGGCGTAGAAGGGTTGATGTTTTTAAAAGTGGTCTTAAAGAAATGAGACGGGAGAGTGTGGCCTGGATTCATGTGACTCAGAAGAGGAACAAGTGGCTGCCTGTTGTCTGTTTGATAGTTAGTTGGTTGGTTAGTTAGTTAATCAGCCAACTATGTAGCTTAATGTAGGATGATCACCCCATGGTATTTTATTTTAATGTGCCATACGCATCTTAAAATAGGGGTGTTTTAGCCCAGAGAGAAAATTAATGTAACGCCTCTAATTAGTGTTACGCAATGAATTAAAATCTTTTCGACGGAAAAAATTCTGGCTATTAGGAGACACTGAAGTGAGAACTATGTGAGGTATCCAAAAACTGCAGCCAATAAGTCACTATTTGTTTTCAGACTTTCCAAGCAATAACTTACAAATTTATTTTTAAAAATATTTGGAACTACTGAATGTCACTCTTCTTGGATTTTGAATATCAAGACATAACTTTCCTTCGAAACGTCGGGATCCAATCACTTAGTGACGAAGCGTCATATTGCACAAGACCTGAATCCTCGAAATGAGTTTTGCTTCCATCATGCTATTTTATAGATAGGGTTTTGTGTATCTAGGAAACCTCGCAGATAGGAAAGGCTACTTGAGGTTTGTTTGACCGTGCATCTTCCTCATGAAATAAAGTGAAATGCCAACTTGATGCAACTAGGTTATTTTATTGATGTATTCTTAGCTCGACATGTTTCGGGTACATACGCCCATCATTAGGAGCATTAGATGCTGAGTTGCAGCGTATGGTTTTCCGAGGTTTTGGGTGGATGGTGTTCTGGAGAGCCGCTGCGTAGATCGCGTTTATGGTGCGGATGGCGACGTGCCAGTCGCACAGCACCATCCGCACCGTAAACACGACCTACGCAGCGGCTCTCAAGACCACCATCCATCCACAAACTCGGTGCAGAAAACCATATGCTGCAACTCAACATCTAATTCTCCTGATGATGGGCGTTTGTACCCGAAACATGTCGAGCTAAGAATACATTAATAAAATTACCTTGTTGCATCAAGTTGGCATTTCACTTTATTTCATTTCGAAAGGTTATTTATTTATTTGTTGCTGTTTGTGACTTTATTAAAGTCCAGAATTGAATAGCACAGACATGAATGGGTAGAATACTGTCGACGAATAACGGAGAAGGATAAAGACAAACTCGATCATTGCCTATTTTAAGACCAATTCAAAAAGCAATAAAAATAGTCATGGAAATTCGTGATAAGGGTATTCTGTCTTAGAACCAGGTCGAGAATGAAGCAAGCAGACGTGTTCATAACGCAACGGAGACATGCTCCACGAATAAATCCATTCACATTCATCTTCATTTGCAACCGACAGCCATTTGTGACATTCTCACAAAGTTATGTCAAAGTCGTATTACATGAAGAAATATGTCAGTCCAACCCGGCACCAGTTTTCCTCTTTGCCAGTACTGAACATTTCTGGATATTACATTGCTCAGATTTTTATTGATACTTGAGGAGATGGCTAAAAGTGGGTAAGGATACAGACCAAAGAGCAGGCGAACATGAAGTTCTGAAGAATCAGAACTCTTTCGGGAAGATATTCCCAGAACAAAATATTTTTATCTCATGTGAAGTAATGCTTGTATCGTCTCGTTACTTCATGTTGTTGAAGGTAATATATTGCAATAAGTTTACTCCGCCTGCCTGACAAACTGTACAAGAGAGAAAATCTGGAGTAAAACATAAACAATGTCATTCCAGTTTGTAGAAGAGACAGGTCACGAGCTTCTCAGAATGTGAACTGGAAAAGCAACACCTTGAAAATTTAATGGGCAATATGAGTGGAGAGTTACTGGCTGCTGTGTACGGGGTGGGGCGCGGCCTGTGAACGTGTAGATGTATCAGAAGTACGCTACAGAGTGTTTCAAGCAGCAAGGAAGTTCTGAGGCAGTAAATGTTTGCTAGTATTTCGTATGAAGGAAAGAAGATAACGTTCAGTACTGGTGCTGAAAGAAGCAACCTGCGTTAATAAGACTAGTCAGAGTGTACTTGTTCATCACGTTTCTGTATTCCATCCTTTCTATACACAAGTACGTTAACTTTGTACGTGCATCTTGTAGTGACGTAAAGCTCAATTTATCCGGCCGTTCTATAAACTGCCCCCCGCAATGTATGTCATATTAAGTAACACAGTATAACTATAGCATACATGCCCTTCACGATGTAATTTCTGTGCAGTTATTTCGGCTCAAAACAGTTAACTTGGGAGTAGATGACACTGGTTTGATCCCAGAAGAATGTACTGAGAATAACTGGTACTAGTCGTAAACAACGACAGGGAATTCAAACAGACTTTCAGTCCAAAATCATGACAACACATCCGCACACCGCAAATACCTAGCGCACATTAAGCCCGTCAGGTCAAAATTCTTGGCCTGAAACACAAAATAAAATTATGTAAAGCACTAATAAAACCCATACTGACTTGTATGTCATACTTGGATAATGACCGTGGAAGAAACCAACGCATTCAGAATAATTGAAAGGAAGACTTAAGAAAATCATGTTGACTTGTAAAAATGTAACTCTGGAAAACAAGAACAAAGAAGGAGAAAAAGACATATTAGAAGGGGAAGATAAGTAAAATTTTGCAGTGTCCGTCCTACTAAATGTTTTGGTCATGCTGAAAGAATACAAAATCAAATAATTCCAAAACAACCTGCAAAAAAAGGAGGAATACCACGCAAAAGAAGGAAAGACGAGTTTGAAGAACGCTGGAATACAACTGTAATAAGGAACAGGCAGGCACTTGTCAGAGACTCGTCGGGTATGGAGGAACAAATTTTCGAAGCCAAGGTCCTGAACGTGCCACTTGAAAATAAGAGGTACTGGGATGTACTGCTTCAAAATCAGAAAAGAACTGATCCACGGCCATGACATTTTAGTTTATATCATTTAGTTTGTCAGACACAAATAGAGACACATCCTAAGCATTTCAGTTATTTTAGGAATAAGCTATGACATTAGGTAGTTTTGTTTGTAATAATTCAGGACTTCTTAAATAATGACAAAGTGTTTGGCATCTTCCGAGAAATAATATGCAGTCTACGTCGCGTATTTCTCTAACGAGTTATCCAGTCCGTAAAATCATCCAAAAAAAAACAAAATATTTGGTTGATCAAAACTGGTGAACTCCCTACAATTGTGCCAGCTTATTAGCGTTAAGTTGACAGTAGTTTTACTAATCAGATGAACCTTGCAACTGGTGTAAAAACGTGCTAATAGTTTTATCATTTTTGTTGCAATTGTGCTACTGAACATATACTGCATTATCCGAGTTAGTCCTTACTTCGGTCAATCTACGAAATTTCTGTGACTGAGAAAAAAGACGCAGAACTTCAGTTACAGCAGACGGGTTTGTGGCGAGAGTCTGAATTCTCGTCTGAAACCCTCATGTGGAAATACTGTCTCGCTAAATCTTACAGTTTAAAATAATACATTATTCTTTGGTATGAACAGAAGGAGTAATTTCTTTTCCTTCTTTCTTCTTCCTGGTTTCCGTCCTATATTTTCCTTGCCCTTTTTTCGTGATTCGCTTGTAGTTAACAACAAAGATCCCCGTTTACAGCTACTACAAAAGCAGTCATCCCAGTGAATGATAAGGATGGATAGTCCTTTTTTTATTTTACAATTTCTGCCAACTATATTTTATACGACGTCAGCTGTGACGTCTACTATGAAAGGCAGTCAAAAGTAAGTGTCTGCACGGTGACAGCCAAGAATTCGTCTGCAGCACCTTCAAAAACCCGCAATCAAACTGTCAGCGTAGCTGCATTTCAGGAAGAGCACCAAACACGGGCCCTCTATAATACGAAGTAGAATTACCGGCTACGTTGGTGAATTCCAAAAACAATCCAGTCTCCTTGCAGGTGTTTCTGTGGTACGAAATTCTGTTAGCGATTGTGTTCAATATGCAAGACTTCCGGTTTATTTGTTTGCTTTAATTAATAAATAAACGAAGGAGCAGGAGGAAAGCTGACTGTTGGTAACATCACACAACATTTCCTCATTACATTACCTCACCCTGAACCCTAGAGGCTTGCTGTCACACACAACATCTTGCATGCAATGACGCTGTAAGCTGTAATTTATCTGCAATACAAATAATTCTGAAAGGTAGCAAAACTCCAGCGCATGTCATCTAGAATTTTGCTGTCTTCTATGTCGCATTAAATGATTACGAAAATACGATTTCACGAAATATGCACATAATCTACTTCAGATCTGCCGCATAAACTTGACTTATGCAACGAAAAGTATGATGCAGTGCAAAACAAAGCGTTGGTGTGTTTTTAAACCTGGGAAGGATATAATGAGGAAAGCCTACGAACTTCATTATGGTCTTATTGTGGAAAACTGAGTCTTATTTTTGTGAGATTTGAGGTAGTATCAGTAGTGACAATTTAGATTGTGATCCTTTCCTTAACTATCTCAGGACTCCACAACATTTTTACAGATTATACGAGACGGCATGAGGCAAGCCTACAATATTCTATTCTATATATTCACTGTCCCTAAGATCTTAGGTCTGATAGGCCTCTATCGAAGGAGTGCGGTAAAGTATGTTAAGTCTAAATAGAACTGAACGAACGGCAAAATTTCTACCCTAAATATGGAAGGAGCTGTTTCGTCTGAAACGTTGCCAGCCATCGACAAAAACATAGGATGTTATAATGCGGAAGGCTAAAATGTAAAATAAGCGGTATTTAAGTGCGTCATTGTTCATAAAACTTGAACATGTGTTTCGGGAAGATTGCCTATCTGTTAACGGCGTGTCCACACGCTTACACGGTAACTGTATCGGAACAAATTAATTTAAAATTCGGTCTTATGTAATAAATCATGGGGAGACAATCGTAATAGGCCAATTTCCGATGTGATAAAAGTCGGGAGGCGAAAAACGAGAATTCAGCCTGCCCATCGGACATAAATAAACCCTGTGCAACAGTTAGAACACATTCAGTTTGTGACTAAATTACCATTGAATATTTGTTAATCTTCAGCTGAATATAAGCCGTGAGTGCATGCAGACAGAATTAAATTGCTATCAGTAAACAAATAAAGAAAACGGAAGTAATTGAAATTTGTTTAGTTATAGTGGGAGGTTTTCTAAAAAAAATTTACTTTGTGGTGAGGGAGAGAAAAATATTAGCCAATATAATGATCTGATTTTAAATATTTTCACCTGATTTTAAAAACTGAAATAAGGGTATTTATAGAAGTACAGACATCTCTTAAGTACAGACATCTCTTAAGAAGTACAGACATCTCTTAAATACAGACATCTCTTAAGTACTGACATCTATTAAGTAGAGACATCTCTTAAGTACAGACATCTCTTAAGACGTACAGACTCTCTTAAGAAGTACAGACATTTCTTAAGAAGTACAGATATCTATTAAGTACAGACATCTCTTAAGTACAGACATCTATTAAGTATAGACATCTCTTAAGTACAGACATCTCTTAAGACGTACAGACATCTCTTAAGCAGCGTAGATGAAATGTTTGTTACAATTTTTAGAGAAAAGGTACTTCGGAAATCATAATAGTTTTTGTCATTTTTGTCCATCTGTTCACAATTAAAGGGACGCTAAATTTATGGTTGTTAATAAAATTTGTATGGTGGACCCACGCTATTTCTTGTAATTTCCGTTGATTTTATATTAATGTAATAATTCTGGCGTATCTGTAAGTAAGTTCGACACTGCAATAACTTCAAATAATTGAATCCGGCCATGTTTCTAAACCCCATTCTAAGTTCCTCAGTTTTCTTTACATAAGCTTATATTTAAATTTTGAAATCTTTATTGCTTTCAATTAAAAATTATATTCCACGTACAAATAATTTTGACCTTGAAATTTGCACGCTCATGCGATCAGGTATGTTGTTGATGAAATGTTGTGAGATATTTCAGTCCACACAATCAGGCAAACAAATGCTCGTACGTATAATATGTTTTCATCACCAACACATTTCAATCGCTGTCTCGACCATCACGGGAGTAACTTACAAGAATAACAGGAATCCAAACAATCTGTCGAAATGCATAAGTGAACTACTCGCTGTTACAAAAATGTCTCAAAATTTCCGTACTGTCATTGAATATTATATGAATTGAAGTATTCCTTTAATGCACGGATATGCAACATATTCAATATTGTGAGGTTTATAAGTTTCATGACGCTGTCTCCATGGTTGTTATACCGTGCAACAATGAAATCAAATGCTTACTGTCCAAATAATGCACCCAATTATATAACATTATTAAACTGCTAAAAACAATTAAACTTGTAACAGCCGCTCCAACATATTTCGGTTCACGTAGGAACCATCATCAGAGAGCTACGACCAGTGCTTAGCCAAAATTACAAATCTTGTTCAACAGTGCGTGTCGGTGCTACTTTGTCAGTGTTATGGCGGCGTAATGTTATACAATTGAGTGCGTTAGTTGGACAGTAAAGCATCTGATTTCATGAAGGCACTTTAGATTTCTTGTTACTTACTTACTTACTCCATGGTGCAGAGTCCTTCTTGAAAAGCTAACTGGTGTGCAGCTAGTCAAAAATTCCCCGCATTTCACGGAACCCGAAGGTTCATTACCGTACTCACAAGCGTCCGCCACCTGTCCCTATCCTGGGCCAAACCAATCCAGTCCACATACCCACATCCCACCTCCTGGAGATCCATCCTAATAT
>Ga0136643_10005418_pt1 | contig 17966 bp, 10 predicted proteins | sample TergutLab28metaG_FD_96883 | JGI IMG/M metagenome (GOLD analysis project Ga0136643, IMG submission 96883) | Labiotermes labralis P1 segment gut microbial communities from Petit-Saut dam, French Guiana - Lab288 P1 (version 3) (version 3) | ecosystem: Host-associated > Arthropoda: Insects >...
AAGGTATGTAGTCAAACACAACTTAATCACTGAGGTGTATTTAATGACTGTGATGGAAACATGTAGTTGTTTCCATCACAGTCATTAAATACACCTCAGTGATTAAGTTGTGTTTGACTACATAAATTTTCCTAGTTTCACACACACAACGGGGATGACACACTTCCTAGATTTGAGGGTAATAAGTTTGGCGGAGCATGTGGCACACAGCAGGGGAAGAAAAATACACATAAGATTTAGCTGTGGAAATCTGAAGAAAGAACAAATTGGAAGAACAAGGGTTAGATGGAGGGATGATATTGGAATTGATCTTAAAAAATAGGATGCAAGTGCGTGGACTGGATTAATCTGGCTCAGAATAAGAACAAATAGCAGGCTGTTGTGTACACGGTAATGAACATTTGGTTTTTCATAATATCTGGGCAATCCCTTCCATAGCGAAGGATCTGTTAGCTTCTCAAGACACACTCTGTCCCTTACAGCTATCTCATATTATTATTATTATTATTATTAATATATTTTTCTCTCTTTCATTTGTAATATTAATATGATGTATAATCGGAAGTTTTAACAGGCTGACGAAATAATCAGTTTCCGATTAAGTGCCGTACGCTGATCGCAAAGATTACTTTCAAGAAGCTTTACGACCCACAGTTATTTCTTCTGTTATATTCTGCGTTTATTTGTATGAAAGAAATAGGAACATAACGCGCCTCTTACTATATATCTGAACTGTTAGAGTTACGTAAGAAATGTTAGCTGCTAACTAAACGTCGTATGCTCGTATTAAGCCAGTGGTTTACAGATGTTACAAGACACGAAGATAGCAGTACAAAATTCAACGTGCAGGCCATAGAACTGAAATGTGATGAAAATTGCTTTCGGTTTTGGAACTGGTGTGTAAGAACCTGTTTTAAATTTAATTTCCTTTCATTCTACTGAAATATTTTTCACCCGTATTATTATTATTATTATTATTAGTAGTAGTAGTAGTAGTAGTAGTAGTAGTAGTATTCCTTGTTATCACCTTTATGCAGGGTATTTACAATTTTATACCTGAAACAAACCACGTTATTAGGTTATACAGAGTTGCAGCTGTCCTGCATTTGCAATCTGTGCTGCATGTAATATTATTGCGCCCGTGAAATATGTTTTGTGCTTTTACATTAGCTTCTTCTTTTTCTTTCTTCTTCTTCTTCTTCTTCTTCTTCTTCTTATTATTATTATTATTATTTTTATTATACTATTTGAGCTGAGTTATGAATGTGGTCGGAAGTTTTTAAGAACTCCCATCCTTAGTATGCACTCTCACTCTTCATATACTGATGTTCAAGAGAGTAGTCAGAACCATTAGCATCGTCAAGTGGTTGAAATAATGCACTGGACCTTCACATAAGTGCCACAACGGCCATCGGGCCGATGGTACCTCTTTAAGTAATTATAAACTGAAAATACGCTGGGTGAGTTGGCGAATTGTGTGCATTTGACATTGAAATTTAAATTCTTGCCGGGAACACATTTTGAATATCTCGTCTGTGCAACCTAGTCACATGCCAAGTGGAGGGGGGGAGCCGACTTCGAATCCAACACTGATATCAAGGAACACCTGCATAAGGCACGTGACTGAGCACTCAGGGTTGACCAGTATTAAAAGGAGTCAGAACACGAATAAAATAAAGATAAGTAGCTTGTTTAGATACTTAGCAAGAGCAGGTACAAACGAAAATGATATTTGGTACTGTCTGCCTCATGTCATAGTGTTTAGACAGAGTAAATTTTCAGTACCATCTCCACGTAACGATCAATGCTGAACATAAGTGTATGTGCCTATATATATGATGTATGATTTGATTCTTTCTCCTAGGCTACGTTTTCAACTCTACTGGGTCATGCACAGAGTGACCAAATGTCAGTTGGCGGGTTAGTAATATGTACACTAAAATGGTATGGTATTATATGGTACGATATTTATTTACTGCAACTGGGTTTCCACCCGGTGGCAGTGGTCGGTAAACTTGTACAACAATAGGAAAGAGACAGCTGTATATAAAAGGAGAAACAATACACAAACCAATACAAAAACCACAGAATACCCGAAATAAAAAAAACGTACAAAACATGAAAACAAACATAAAAAGAATATTAAAAAACGCAAGTCGAGTAATTAGAAAATAACAAAGAGAAGCAAATAAAAATGAGACAACGTACTGCACAGAACCTGCGTACAGCTATAAAACTATAAATCCATGAAAATACACACATGTCACTAAAGATCTTCACTTCACTTCGCTTTACTTTCCTTCATCTCACTTCACTTCACTGCACTTCACTACACTTCACTCCCCATTTTTTCACTTCCCTCCAATTTCGGACGTTTCATCAATTTTTTAATTTTATTATTAGTGAACTTTCAAAACATTCTGGAATGGGGTTGTGATACCGTTTTACAAATTGGCTGGCATAATTCTGTACTTGCGTCAAAATGATAAAATATTTGCAGTTACCTGACGTTTGAGCCACTCAACATTACGTAGGGTTTCTCAATACAAAAACTAACAATTACAATGCTTTTACTTATTTATATTTAAATATACGTTAGTAAGATATAAGATAAAATTAAACTTTGGTTACTGAAGTATTTAATAACATACTCAGCATTATCTTTCTGCTATACTACTACTAATACATTTGTATGTATTATACAGGGTGTTGTTTCTTATAGTTCGTCTTGGTGTCTATTGCAATATGGTAACAAATCATACGATTTTTTATTCTTCTATTCTAAAGAGTATTAATTATATACTACATCTTGTTGGATAACAGATGTAAAAGACAAGGTGAGACTGGTTGAATGAAATTGCAACTTTGTACCTCCAGTCAAGTGTTGTGTGTTGCATCTCATACATAAACTTGTGGTATTTGTTATCCGATATATTTATCGGAGTATATGTCACTGTTAATTTGCATAAATTAATTATAAATATTTATGTATCATGTCGATAGTTCTGTCAAGTTAGTATATTAATGACGCCGATGTGTCATCCCAATGCGCGTGTGTGTGCGTACGTGTGTGTGTGTGTGTGTTTAAGATTAAGTTATTGTTCCCGTTTTTACTTTTTCCACATCTATGTCTTATATTTGTTTCGACACATGAGTTGTGTGTTTTGTGGTAAGATTACATTTAACATTGATTTTAAAGCACAATGTGTAAATAAATGACATTCTGCTCAAGTATGACGTATCTGTTCATATGGTGAGGTCAATTCAGTCAAACACACAACTATAATATATGGCTAAATGATGGTGTTTATTAGCAATGGAAAAACTACATGTTTCGGCCTATAGCGGTCATCTTCAGGTTTTGACAGCTTTCTTGCTAAGAGAGTTTTATATAATATGCCTAAACCGCGTGGTGATTTTGAGATCTCATCATCAGTTTACGTGCTTTTGTTAAGCTAAATTTGGTGGGATGTCTGTTGGGTCAATGAATTTGTAGGTAGCTGGTGTGGATCTTTCCGGTTGGGTACGTGTAGGATTAGGAGGAAACTGTGGTTGCAGGTGTGGTATCTTAATGCTCCTATGTTGGGGGTGGGGGTGGTTTTTGCGGGATTGGTTAGTCTGACATCTCCTTGTTCTTCGGAACTTTTTGTTCTCGGCGGGGGTTGGTCTGCCTCCAGGGTTTTGCTATATGTGCGTGTGCGTAGGCTTTGCGCATTTGGTTTTCTATGGGAGAGAGAACAAGTGTGTGAAATGTAGAAATGGGTAAACCTTTGTAGTTTTTCTATTGCTAATAAACACCATCATTTAGCCATATATTTATTGTTGTGTTTTTGAATGAATTTACCTCAACATATAGTTTAAACACACAACTGGGACGACACACCTCAGAAGTATCTGTTCATGTTGTAGGTAGAGGTGTGTTTTTAGAAAGAACCAGTTTTCATTGCTTCACATAATCTCATTTTTAGATAAATCCCTGTTTTAAGAATAGACTCTTTATATAGTGAGGAATACGAATTTTAGAGATCAGATAACAGTCGGTTTCAATCACGCTTATTTTGCTCAAAATCACTCTCTTTGTTGGCTGTTAACAAAATAGTGACATCGTATCTTAAACTATCTTCTGAATTCGACATTTATTAAAAGTTATAAAGGAACAGTATAGTGGGACGCTAGGAATAGGAACTGGAACGTATTCCGAACAGTTACAGCTGGAATTGAACGCCGACTGGAATGAAGCGCTATATTATACTTATCGTACCGTGTTCTGCGAAAGTCGGTCAGTTGATCTGTGCAGGGTTAATGTCCGCAATTAAATCAAGGGACCGACAAATACAGTGGCATAACAAATTCCCTAACAGAGATAAAGTCCTATCCTATGAACCCAGGGAAATTGAAATATCTTTAAAAGAGCATAGCTTGATTCGTCCCATTTGCAGCCAGAGGAAAGATGCGGAAATCCAGTGTGACAACATGTGCTAGGCCATAAAACCACCTAAACGTTTTAAGTGGACAACCCTAATGAACCTGTAGTTGCTGTGTAATCTCGTCGACCTTGGTTTTTAAGACAAAAAAAAAGCACACTTCACCGACTCCGCTGTAAAGTTAATCAAACATTCTAAACAAACTGTCATTAAAACAAAAATAACAATTTTGGAACTGAGAACACGTGCAAATTTGCGGAATCCTAAAGCTTATTTCAACCAACTGTATGAAGAAGACTCTTTAAGAAACTAACGGTCGTTGATATGGTCAAATCTAGGATTTTGTTTGGAAACGTGTGTACAACAGCCCACAGATGGGCGTTATTTCTAGCCACATGTATCCATTTCACGTCCTTGCACACCTGCCCATTTAAGATCCCGATCCATATTTATCCAGTCACATCCTTGCACGCCTGCCTACTGAAGATCCTGAGCGACATGTTTTCAGTTCACATCCTTGCAAACCTGCCCTTTAAGATCCTGAGCCATGTGTATCCTGTTCAAAACCTACAGGAAGCAGTCCTGCACTTAAATATCTATTTTCTTTTCGATGATATTAATCTTGAATTGAATGTTATCATTGTAATTTGCAACCGTGCCATGACTCGGTCCTCTCAATCTCATTAACGAAAACCGGCGTACACAGTGTGAAAAGGAGAATGAAATCAAAGAAGGAGAGAATCGATAGTGTGGATCCTACGTCATGCATCCCAAACGCAGATTATTACAGAACGATAAAATCACAGTGGTGATTTATGCAGCGTCCCTAAACGTCACTGTTGCGATGGAGGGTCTGGCTGTATTAGATATTATTGGAGGAAGCAGAATTGCATAGGGAGTTTCCGCGAGAAAATTATTTAGGCTGAGCATTGGGAGTACCAAGCAGGAGATAAGAAACAAAACATACACAATGTGAGTAACTTTTTTGGTTGCCAGGTGGATGGAGGTTGTTTCAGTGGTGGGGTATGGCATCAGTTCTCTTATGCCGTCGGGTGACGAAATCCTGGAAAATTTTCTTCCTCTGTCATTAGCAACCTTGGCTCTTGCTTATTGATATCTCATTCCTAATATGTACGTGGTGTTGTTAAGAACTTTCTACCGCATAAGAAAACGCTTAGTGCTGCCATCTGGTATGGACTGTGTAAACAAACTAGGCATTCAAAGCAACACGAACATAACTCATTGCATACACACGGCACTCGACATAGCCGTTGTGGAGCTTGTTGCGTAGCTGCTCAGACACGTTCCTGTAAGTTGGTGTCATATGTGCGAAATAGCAATGAGATAGTCTAACCTTGGACTTCGATATCTTGATAGTGAAATTATTAGACCGTAATCCACAACACACAACATTTGTCGACTAGAGTAATGCAAACTTTTCTCCTCCCCGTACAACTGATTGCGTATTGATGAGTTATGTCAGGGTGTCTTATTAATATTTGTGTTTCTGCGAGCGTTCTTACCTGTAGTCGTACAGAGACGCGACTGAATAGCATTGCATTTGGTTGCATCAAACCGTTACACTGATCTTGGATGTTTTCTTGCTTAGATTAGGTTTATATGCACAATTACGTGCTGATGAGTAAGATATTTGTATCAAAGAATGAGGAAGTATTAGAATTCTGGAGAAAAAAAGCGTAATGTGTACTTCGGTGATTTCGACTCCTCCCCAAATGTTATTCGGGCTATCATAAATCAAGGAAGGTGATCGGGGTGGGAGTCGCTGTTTACACGGAACTCACTATACGTCGTTCAGAGACAAGATCATAATTGATCGAATATAAATTAGATGTTTGCATTCAAAGAAAGACTACAAATAGCAACATACAAATTTTTAACCACATTTAATGAAAAAAACGCCGTAATAAACATTACTGTTTTATTGTTATAATATTTTGCACTTCTAAAAATACTCTTTGAATCAAATTTGCTGCAATAATACTGTAATGTAATGTGGCTTTTTTATAACCTATTGTACACATATAAATTTTTTCCCATGGCTGGACAGCACAAGTGGGCCTCGGTCTCCTATATGAGGTTCCGTGATCACACTAAGACACACCACACTTGATAGGATTCCTCTGGACCTGACAACTCACATATTTTACCAAGTTTTACAAACTGGCGTAGAACTTCTGAAGAGCGATGGAAGACCGTATCTGTATATATTAGAGGTGCAATTGTTAGTTTGCAAAGCATATTTCCAATAATTACTTAAGTTTCTCTGTTTGAATTATTTGTACAGGGAGTTTCGTAAATAGTTTTTAATAGATGCTGTATCAGTTAAGTGTATCACACATGGGACAAACTAGTATACCTTTTAAGAACGCAATACTTCATGAAGAATTCTGTCAAATTAAAAATCCATTAATGTAGGTATGTAAAGAACTCTGGTAAACCTTCAGGGAATCTATGGACTGCACAGGACACGGTTTGGGAGCCACTGGTTTGGAAATATATCTCCGATTTAAGGTCACATGTTATAATTTCCTTGAAAACAAGTTACCGAATACCCCTATGTTAATAACTCTTTTTCTTCCAATATGTTACTGCATGACTTTGTGTCAGAACAAGTTCAGAAGTGCTAAAGAGTCGTGAATGTTCAATAGGCAGAGGCGAGGAAGAAAGTGGCGGCCTATTTTTATGTCATTTATCATTCGAGCGACATATAGTCTGGGAAAGTGATGTTCACCGTACTTCTGTAGCCTATATGGTGACTTACAAAACGTCGTGACTTGCATTGCCAATAGGATTGTAACGGCAGTTTGCAGAATATTATTTTTTCAACAAAATTAAATCCTGAATCATTGACTTATATTAGTTTCATGGTAAATAACCCACGTTCCTCTCTCCTTTATTAATATCTGCTTGTGTTTAGTTGAATGTACGCAAAAGACGCAGATATAGTGCATCAATCCACTCTCTCCTCATTAGGTACGTCTGTCAACTTTGCTTGGGGTTCTTGTCTGAAGAAGGTTTCTTTACTCTTGCAGCTAAGTTATTTCTTACGTTTTTAGGCGCATTCGCAGCATTGCCTAAAGTGATTATTAGCTCGCCATGTCTGTCTGTGCGCCTATCTGTTCGTCCGCACGCAAAAACTCGGCTCTTACTGGTCGGATTTTCATGAAATTTGATATTTGATCATTCTCCGAAAATATGCATAGCAAATTCAAGTTGTATTCAGATTTGACAGGAAAATCGGGTATTTTACATGCAGACCAGTATACATTTCTGATCATTTCTCGTTCAGTTCTTCTTACAGTGCGAAATGCTTCACAAGAAATATTACAAAAAATCGAAGCACATTCTGTGTTCAATAACTTTTTTTTTTCGAAAGTCGTGCCTTTTATGTGGAAAAATATTGTAGAACCGGACAGACCACAGATGGCAATATGGTGCATGCCCATTGCATGCTGGATACCTAAGGCTACAAACACACACTCACAATATGAAATAACTATTACTCTTTTCCACTGTAACGATGTTTGTACGAACGTGCCACAATGTTACCTTTAACGTGCACTGCCTGACAAGTTATTTTTTTTGTAAACATTAACCTCTTTATTGTTGGTACTCATTATTTTATATAGTTATCTGATCACAAAATTTCAGGGGATTTAATTCAGGAGTTTGGGTACAAAGTTTATTTAGTTTCAGTTTTGAGGTAAAAGTGGGGTCGACTACAAAACAGTGAACACAGATATTATTAATTTAACGTGTAGGCCGTGTATGAACATATTATAAAGTAGGCCTACTGTGCAATAATATACCGCATGTCCCAAAAGTAACTATGGAATTCATTTTAAGATAGAAAAATATTAAGTACGTAGGTGGGTTTAATAAACCTTCATTGCCATGTATGTATGTTTTACGCGTTGTGTAACGCGACTGTTCCGTCAGGTAAGCTGCTGGAATATTTTATTTGAGTGTTCAGTTTTATTTCACAGTTGCCTTTGGACATGCTGCAGTTGCATAAATAAATAAATAAATAAATATACAGATTAGAATCAGACTATGGAATATGACATAATGTATAGAAAAAAAAAGACTGAACTTTATACATTCATGCATATGGAACGCGCAATGACATTTCAAATTCAACATATCAATTTCAATTATCTTTTTAAATTAATTCGTTTACCAGCATGTGACATAAAATTTCGTGTGCTATTTACGTAAGACAGCGTCTTATTGCTGCCTGTTGTGCAAACCGCGAAATTAGGTATATTAGAGGTTATTTCCGGAAGTATTTTCTCAAATTTAGCTTGAATATAGTACAGTTATTATCATTGCCTGTTTACAGAATTGCAGACATCATGTACTCAATTTTGAAACAGGAGGCAAGTTGTGCCTTCAAATACACAAAAGGACATGCGCATGACGCCCATTTGTTTGGTGTACAAGACAGCTATTTCACAACTGCCAGTCTGTATGTGTTCAGATGCATGACACATGCAGTTTATTGTTACAAGAGCTCTTTATTTCAAATAATCACACCTATTTATGTCCTGTCTTTAAATTTAATATGTTGCTCATCGCACAGTAATTTTGTACCATTAATTGTGTAAAACATGCAAACACTTCAATGAATTTTATATTTTACGTTTAAATATAATGGATTATTAACCTATGTATCGTGGAAGCCTTGCTACCGCCACAGAGAGTACACAAATTTTCCAGAATATATCCGTTGTGCATGTGTCGTGGATGAGATGTGTTAACGACAACAAAGGTTTACATATGATCTTATCTCAGTACCAATAAGTATTAACACAGTGCTATCAGACACAAGGAAAATTGAGAGTATTTCCGTGACATCAAGGAATTTAGTGATAAGCGTTGGCAGTCTTGTGCTTTTTCCATCATTCCGTAGGAACAAGAATTTTTATTGGTTGTTAGTTGAAATTTTGTGTCTTTGATTAAAATTTGTCGAAGTATCTTTATGTAAGATGCTGTGAAATGCAAGGGCATCTTATTACAGAATAGACTGCTTAGAGGGTAGGCATAATTCATTGACATTACGTGAAGCTATTTATACATATCGTGGTTCAAGTTTGTGTGTATGTGTGTGTGTGTGTGTGTGTGTGTGTGTGTGTGAGTGAGGGAGAGAGTGAATGAGTGGCCGAACAGTCTTCTTACTCTCATTTGGACAAACTGCTACCCTTTATATTTTTCAGGGTCGCAAAGCTGTTATGAATATTTCCATCTGTTTGTGTAATCTTAACATCCTTTTTCTTAGTGATAATTCTGCTTGTACAGTATTTTAAGCCTGCTGATGGTGCTCTTTATTATGACGGTGGTTATAGCGCTGAAGCTTTCCCACAGAATCTGTGGACAACATTCACGAGCCCATAATTCTTTGGTACCTTTTCGACATAATGGTTTAAGGCTCTTTTTCATGCATTCGATGCAGTCCGGTAGTATTCGTATGCAAATATTTGCATGTTACACAATGTTAAGGCACTAATTACATATATTACACTGGGTCTTATACTTTAACTCTGTAGTTTTATGTTGAGTGCAGAGTGCACACTCATACTGGGGTGGTATTGTCAAGTTTCGCTGTATACTTTTAAACATGAGCTCCGGCAATTTAACGCTTGTTACAACGAAGCCGTCGGTATTTTGAATCTGGGATGTCTGAAAGTGTGGAGAACTGTGGGCAGAGGAAAGTTACATATATGATGAAGTGGGAAAAAGGTGACGGTAAAGTTTTCCTGCACACGTCTTGAAGGCACATAGTAACCAAAACCGTATAAATGAAGACTGTTTGGGCATATTGAAATGACGAATAGCGAAAGAGTGCCATAAAACAAGACTGTAGGCAGGAATAAGGTAAAGAGGAAGGCCACGGAAAAGATGAAATGTTGAGTTTGAAGAGGATTTGAGAGAATGGGAATAATAAATTGGCGTACAGTGGCTAGAAACCGGTTGGCATGGAGGGGGATTTTATACGAAGACAGGTTCTACAACGGACTGAGGATGAGGAGTAGGAAGGGGAGGAGGAAGAATGAGAGGATAATAGCCCCACTCATTCCTAACCTCGACACTAGGTGGAGGTTAATGGTTAACTTTACCATCCGGTCGCTGTATTCCCAGGGGAAATAACCCTGGTGTCCACTGGATAGGAGGCTGGATGGTCTCCAGAGCCATTCCTGGCTACTTGGAGAAGAGAAAAAAATCTCTTACCTCTGCCGGGACTCAAAGTCCGACCTATCCAGCCCACAGCCCAGTCAGTATATCAGGGCTGCACTTTTATGGGGATATGCTGACGAACTTTGCATCAGATTAGAATATTAATTTATTACACTGAAGGTGGATTTGTTTTTAACGTTAAAAATTTGACTGAAGATTTCGGGTCCTGGAGGGAAAAATTTACGAAAATTTAATTCTGTGATCCTTAGATGGGATGCCCGTCCTTGTCCTTGTAGAGGTCGTTATTAATATCGTAATTCTGAGGGGCTGCTGAGCAGTCCACATTGTAATACCAGTCGCAGACTCGGTACAGTTGGTTGAACACCGTGCCGTTGGGACAAAGGAAGCTGAACTTCTTGCCAGTTGGCAGACACCAGTGCCAGACCTGCAGAACACAACAGGGTTATTTAGTTCAATGGGTATGTCGCACTGTCTTAAGGTGGAACCCAAGCTTGAAACGTTTCGTCTTGACGCGTCATAATCCTTTTGCTTGCTGGAGACTATCACCAGAATCTCGTTTGTCGAAACGATCCAGTGCATAAACATGAGATTTACAGTGAGCTAGAAGGTCCTTCGTGTTACGAGCGGTATTTGGAAGTTTATGTGTCTAATTTTCTTTGTGTATGGACGAAAATTCTTGTGGTATTTTAAGTACAACATGTTTCTTGTGGAGATATTTTAAAATACATCATCGCCTCTTATTTTTCCTTTTTTAAGAACGTTCGACAAATTGATAAAAGCGATTGTTAGCTTCGCCAAATCTCTCTCCCTCTACGTCCGTCCGTCCGTCCGTCTGTTTGCATGGCACAGCTCAGCTCCCACTGGACGGATTTTCATGAGATTTATTATTTGAGAATTTTTTTCGAAAGTCTGTCGAGAATTTTTTTAAGTTTGATTAAAAATCTGATTAGAATAACAGGAACTTCACATGAAGATGTATGATAATAAAGGTAAAAAAGGTAAAGTGTTCCCGTTACAGGCCCGGTGTGGCCCAGAGGGTAGGTAGAGGTATAGCTCTACTCTTCCATGACCGCGGCACTAGAAGGGGGTAAGTGGTCAGCAGCACGCCCCGGCCGCACTTTACCCCTGGGAAAGACCCGGTACCCATTTTACAGGAGTCTGGGTGGGCCCCAGGGCCGGTCTGGACAGGTGGAAAATCTCGTCCTCACCGGGATTCGATCCCGGGCCGTCCAGCCCGTAGTCAGTCGCTATACCGACTGGGCTACCCGGCCCAAAAGTTTATTATAATATCTCGCCGAATTCTTCTTAAAATGAGAAATGTATGAGGGAAATCTTTTGAGATAATCAAAACACGTTTTATATTCCGTTACTGCTTTCCTAAATTTGTGTAATTTATGAGATATGTGGAAAAATATGGTACAGCCGGGCAGGACGCAGATGACAATATAAAAGGGCGCAAAAAATGTGATTTGCTTGCAGGATAACTAAGGGAATAATACAGACACACACTCATAGTATGTAATGCTTATTGTTGTTAAGAATAGTACGAAGTATTTTATAGTTTGGCAATCGTGAAAATGTAACCTATTGTTACATTTCCTTGGTAACACTGAACACTTTTGTATTGTTTACAGCTACACCTACGTCAAAATCGTTAAACAGAGAACGTATTGTTGCTTTTTAATGTCAAATATGGCTACGCGAATGCGCCACATTGTGACGATGTGCGAGCACTGTCTTGTGCTGTTGTCATACCAAGGGATACAAAATTTAAACACTTGTAGTGGTTTGTCTGCAACCGTCAGTTTTTACGGTTTGTAAAAGTGATGTCATCCCTGCGTCACGTTGTCTAAACAACGATCCATGAAGACGTTCGGGGAAAGCTGAGGTCTAACTTCGCGCATGATTAGTCCCGAATTTGGAAGACAGAAATCCAAGCTTGTGCCTGTATCGAGAGGTTACGGTCATTAAAGTTGTGGTCGGGTATATGGCCGTATATTTCGTGTCCCGCACGAAAATCTTGGCCAAGAGACCAGCAACCTGGGCTGAGAGTTTTCGTGGTTTTCCTCATTCCGTCTAAGTAACTGTATCATTATCATCTGAAGTTAGTTTACAACCGTTCCTTTCACTTCTTTTGCAGTTCATCTTTCACGAAACATTCTGTCATTATTCGCGATGTAACCTGAGCTGGTATAAACGTTGCGAAGTAAACCTTTTAACAACCAGCAGTGTTGGTAAATTTGTCCCTGTCCAACCCAGGAAGGCATGTAGAGAGAGTAGGGAATATTTTACTCATTTTTAACCTCGGCTGTAGATGTAGGTACGTGGTAAAAATCTCGTCACCCCGGGAAAGAAACCGAGTAATCATTGAGTAGAGAGGCAACTTGACCCCAGGGCCGGCCTCGGTTGTCTGGACAAGAAAAAATCTCTTTGTCTTTAAAGAAGTACATATAAACAATTGACTGACCTGCCTTGACTCATCTTGAGGCAGCAAGCAACTAACCTGACACTGTGCCGCAGGGTCTGCATAGTAACCTGGCAATCTGTCGCTGCAGGAGAAACTGAGACCAACTGGAACTTGGTTGTAGGTCGGGTAATCGACAGTGGTGTCGCGGTCACCAGCGCCAGCTGCACTGCTATCCTGCACAAGAGAAACTTGAATGAGTAAAATCGGTTTCAACGTAGCTGATTTCCTGAACAGCATTCTGTAGTAGTTCTTAGTCTCTTCGATATTTTAAAAGTGGCCCCGATTTCTGATTACGTGAGGAAAATACCACTCGAAACTGATCGCTAAAAGGTTTCAACTGACATTCTGACGTGTGTCATCCCCGTTGTGTGTAGAAAAGACTAATGGTGACGTAAATATCAGTCATGAAACCACAACTATGGTAGTATGGATTTATGATGGTATTTAATACCAAAAAATAACTACATGTTTCGGCCAATAGCGTCCATCTTCAGGCTATTACAATTTTGCTCAAAGAATATCATATATATACCTATATTGCGAGGTGATGCTGAGATCTCATCATCGTTACGCGTTACAATCAGTTTATTTAATGGGAAGTCTAATGGTCAATGAGTGGTAGGATGTACGTTTATGGGTAGGTATTAGAGGGGGGTTGTTTGGGGGCCGTGATAATAGGTTGTGTTGTCTATGGTATTTAATTGGGTTGGGGGTGCGTGATTAGTGGGTTAGTATGTTTGACGTCTTCTGGCTTCTCTTCGGGTTTGTTGTTCTCGGTGGGGGTTTTTTTGGCCTCAGGTCTTTAATTATTAACCGATCGCAACTAAACTTGCTGCATTCGTGTCGCATGCATGAAAACTGCGAGGTGTTAATTTTCAGGAAGGTCCCTCCAATAAAAGCCGAGATACGGCCGAGAAGGCACACTACTGTTCACTTAACGTTTCTTTAATATTTTACCGATCGCAACAAAACTTTCAACTTTTGTAGTGCATGCGTGTAGAGTGCAAAGTACGAGTTGTGAGGAGTATCTCTCCAGTGAGAGCAATACACAGCCCAGAGGGCACCCAGGTCTTCCAGCGCAGTGCCCTTGATTATTGGCCGATCGGAACCAAACTTACTTCACCGAGAGCATGCGTGGTGAGTGCGAGGTGTGAATTTCCAGGAATATCTTTTCAGTGGAATCCGAGATACAACCCGAAATGTAATTTGCATTCCAAGCAAAGTGCCCTTTATGATTGACCGATCGCAACGAAACGTGCATTTATTTATAGCGCATTCGTAGAAATTGCGAGGTGTACATTTTCAGAAAAATCCCTCCAAAGGAAGCCGAGATACACCCCAGAAGTCACATTGTTTCTCGAGTTAATTGCCTTCAATTATTGACTGATCGCAAACAAAGTTGCACCGTTTGTAACGCATGCGTGGGAATTGCGAAGTGTGAATTTAGTAAAGCCGAAGTACATCTGAGAAGGCACATCGCTCTCCAAGTAAAGTGCTCTTAATTACTGACCAATTGGAGCCAAATCTGCGCCGTCTGTAGCGGATGCGCGGAAAGTTTGAGGTATGAATTTGTGCTAATATCCCTTCGATGGAAACCGAGATACAGCCGAGAAGTTATTGTGAACTTCAAGCAAAGTGCCCTTAGATATTGACCAACGACAAATAAGGGACCTATCGCAACCAAATATGCGCCGTTTGTTCAGCATGCGCAGAAAGTGCGAAGTGTAATTTTCAATGTAATGTATCCATTAGAATCCGAGATACAGCCGAGAGAGCCCATTGCTCTTCAAGTAAACTGCTCTCATTCTGCCCTGACTGTTCTCTTAACTGCTAAACGAAATGGTGCGGTCTCATGATGACACTTTGTGTTGTGTCAGTAGATCCTTTCCCACCAACAGTCTCTTTGGTTTTGATATAACGAAACTCAGTATGTAAAGCTGCTGGATCTGAGTAATACCTCACGAAAGCAGCAACCATTCAACGTAGCTTGTTGCACAAGGCAAGCCATCGCCGGATGCTGGGAGGTTATAAAACCGGACGAGGTAGCAAACCAAATCCAATGTCATCACTTCCGGAATATCTCATTGTTCGGATTCTTGTGCATGAAACGAGTGTTTCCGTGTTTGAATGCATTAAATAATGGTGTAGAATAGGTATCAACAAAATTACCAACTGGTCATTCTTCCATTTCCGTTTTTGTGCACCATGTATAGAAATGTGATTTTGTTTTCGTCTGGGTCTATATTTATGGTCTTCTCAAAATAAATATGATTAGTTCTAATGAATTCTAAATGGATGAGATGGGCGGCATGGACTGATAAAAGAAAGCCATACAAATTTTTAGTCGGGAAATCTGAAATGAAGAAACTGTTTCGGAAGACTCTGCGTTGAAGGAAGCAGTTTTAAATGAATCCTAGAGATGAAGAGTGTTACAGCGTGAACTGTATCATGTGGCTTAGCATAGGGTGCAGCAATGGGCTGAGAGGGACGGTTATGAAGTTCGTGTTACATAAAAGAAGAACAATTTCTGAATGAGCTCAGAGAGTGTAGTTTTCTCTAGAACCCTTTATGTTCCGTTGAATTGGTTAGATGAAAGACTAAATCGGTAAAGTTACCCTCCAAGCCGTGAAGGCATATAGGAAGATCAGAGGTATATCGCCACTCTTTCTTAACCTTGACACTACATGATGATGGGTGGTCAACGTGACGTCACAAACTCTTTATTTCTTTGGAAAGAACCTTGTGCACATTGAGTAGGTGGCTGGGTGGACCCCGAAGACAGTCTGGACGTTTTGGGGAGGAGAAAATCTCTTACCAACGCCGGAATTCGTAACTCGGACGGTTCAGTCCGTAAATAGTCACTACACCGTCTAGATATACTGCGCCCCAGAGTTGGTTAGCCATTTATGATCTTTGTAAATTTGTCACTTGAAAGTTCCTACTGCTGATTTATTCATTTTCTTTAAGTACCAGAAAAGTCCAGAAAAGTGCCTTAGTCAATGCAGAATGCAGAAATGTTTTTAAAGGCAATTAATAGGAGCTCAGAATTTATCCATTGGAAACGCAGAACAGAAATGTTCTTCGTAAAAATTATTTTCCGATCAGTGATAATTTGGGACACATGAGAGGCATAATACTATATTTTTAGGGATGATTCAGAGGCGTACTGATTATTATCATCGGTTGCGACTGCAATGTGCACCGCAAATACCTTATACGAGGCCATAAGTTTCCGGCAGGATGCAGCGCGTTGCAAGGGTCGTCAGGAAGTGGAAACCCGACCTGTGACGGTCACAGTGATAATAAACGTGTCCACTCAACGATGCCTGAGCTGCAGTTTTGGCTAAACATAATTATAAGAGAGACAGCCCTTTTTAACCCCGTTAGGCTAGTTGGGAATTATTTTGTATTCATGAAGCATATAAACAACTCCTGAAGGCAAAGTTTCGATGCTGTGGAAACAACCCGAGAAGCTCTTGATTTTAGAACTCGAGTTGCAGTTATATTTCCATCATTGGCAGAAACACTGGAATATTCTCTAGATCATGGAGCCTTTTTGATTTGATATATATCTGTCATGTAGTATTCGATATTACTCTATAGGCCTGGGGCACGCGGTGGCGCAGTTGGTTAAGGCACTGCGGTACAAGCCGGAAGGTCGCGGTTTCGATTCCCGATGGTGTCATTGGAATTTTTCAATTGACATAATCCTTCCGGCCGCACTATGGCCCTGCGGTTGACTCAGCCTCTAACAAAAATGAGTACCAGGAATATTTCCTGGGGGTAAAGGCGGCCGGTGCGTAGGGCTGACAACCTTACTACCTTCATGTGTCGATTGTCTTGAAATCTGGGAGCCTCAACCTCCTGGAACCCTTAGGGCCTGTCTAGGCCCGTCATTGGATTGCTTTACCTTTACCTTACTCTATAGGCCTAGGACTTTTTGGCGACTGTACCAAACATGACGGCGCACCGGCAACTTTGTTGACGATGGCGGATTAAATGATTACAATAACCTTAAAACTGGCTAAAAGTAAGTGTTTATTGTTGTTTTTATTCCAACAACGTTGTGACTGTGTGAAACGATATCAAGAGGTTTTTTAAAATGTTTTAATAAAAAGACTAAAGTCATTTTTGACTTTACCTGCTGCCAAGGAGTGATTACCGAAACTTTTTTTTTTTTTACAAAACAGCTCACTGTAGGTCTGCGTTAGGCTAATAAAGATTTCAGTACGTCGTACCGTAGATAGGATGATTAATGCATCATGGTTTATAAAAGAAAGACTTTACTGAAGTACTATTTATATATTTTCGTCAGCGAAAGGTAAAATTACGGTATCATGGAATATGATAGCCAGCTCTCGGGGCGAAATTTGTATCCCGGTTTCCCCGAATAAGAGAAGATCCTCGACCTTCAGTTTCGGCATATATAATGCTACAGAATATTAAGTATATGATGTTGGGTTGTATATATATTTGCATTATTGTCACCGACAGAAGTGTATAAACAGCTGGGTGTATTTCTGTTACTGGGTGACGCTTGCAGTGTCATTCGTCATGTGGAAAATGTGCCAACCAAATTAACGGTCGTTAGACAAAGTCACATCCCAGCCGGTAATAATCTCAGTACTATTAAGTAAAACGCCTACGTTTTCCTTTTATTGAATGTGCAACTTATTATCTGTATCAATCAGTTCAATTAATTTTGACGTTTTGTTGACCGTGTATCTCAGTATATTTATCTCAGTATTTAACCAACTTGATGCACAAAATTTGTTTCACAATAAGTTTTATTTCATGTGCTCGAAACATGTAGAGGCATGAAATAAAACTTATTGTGAAACAAATTTTGTGCATCAAGT
>Ga0136643_10005419_pt1 | contig 17966 bp, 7 predicted proteins | sample TergutLab28metaG_FD_96883 | JGI IMG/M metagenome (GOLD analysis project Ga0136643, IMG submission 96883) | Labiotermes labralis P1 segment gut microbial communities from Petit-Saut dam, French Guiana - Lab288 P1 (version 3) (version 3) | ecosystem: Host-associated > Arthropoda: Insects >...
GTTTGTCAGTCTTACGCACCGGCCGCCTTTACCCCCAGGAAATGCTCCTGGTACTCATTTCTGTTAGAGGCTGAGTCGACCACAGGAACATAGTGCGATCGGAAGGATTTTATGTCAATGAAAAATCCACTGACACCAGTTGGGATCGAGCCCGCGACCTTCCGATCTGTAGCACAGCACCTTAACCACTGTGCTACCGCAGTCCCCCAAACCAGTGTGTAAGTTGGATTTATTATGGTACAAGATAATGTCCAGTGGTGGGATTTTACGTGGACATTACGTTATGTTACATCGGCATCTGTAAGAGTTGAGATAACATTTAACCATGCGAGAGACACTCTGGCACCACCGCATGTTCTTTATTCCATGTAGCTGTAGGGTTAATGCTGGAATTAAATTCCTGGACAGGTTTTGTTTTATAAGCAGCAAATGTATAATGAAAGAAAGAGAATAACAATTGGAATATGTACAGGAATAGGGGACAAAACACAGTTAACTGAAGAGAGTTTTTTTTTAAAAATTAATGTTCACTGGGAAGATACCAAGAAGTACAAAGTACTGCGGATGGATGTGACATAAATTAGGAGTTGACAGCCTTCGACAGGATATAGCATATGGCAGTTATGAGAGTAGCGGCAAGTGTCCTACAAAACAACCTGAATTGTGACTACAAGAAATCAGATTGTACGAAGGAGAGGCCTGGCTTCAGGATATGCTCCAATTTTACAGTGTCTTAGAAAGATAATAAACAATCACTTTCTTCCAAGGTAGGGATTAATTTCTCCAGCGGCTGGAGTTACTGTCCTTTTCAAAATGAAAACTAGTGCTACAAAATTGCCCTCATATTAAAGTAGTTTTGCTTGTTGGTCCGAAATGTGACATGCCAGCTGGTATAAAAGAAGTGGGTCATTAGTAGGGAGGCCATCTACTGATGCGCAATCCTCCTGAAAACTCTCCACTGCGGATCGCCACCGGCTGTAGAGTACAAACGGCTCGCCTAAAAGACGATTGGTAGTCACGCAATGAGGAAAGGGGACGTATTTCCTTTCTTTGCACTACGTTGCTGGCCTTCTATTGGCCTGATTAATTCCAACAGTGGCGTGCTTAGGGTGCCAAACCTAAGATATCTCACATATGAGAGAAAATATTTTATATTGACTTTTTATTTATGCCACGATTTGATTGAGATTAGAATGTCAAAAGCCAGTCCAAAGTTTTAAATTTAGCCAAAGATCTTTAAATGTGGAGCTAAATGTACAAATTTAGTTGCTTAAAAGCAAATAGAAAAGAAGTGAATTTAAAAAATTAAAAATTCTTCTTGTTTCTTTACGAATTGAGCATCTAAATATTAGCACCGGCCTCGAATAATCTCCTTGCAGTTTCTTCGTGTTCTTTCTTCAATTCTAGTAATGGTCTTCGGCGGCATGTCTTTATCTATTGTAACTACAGTCCACATATCTATCTACTATGGTACTGAGTCGTAAATATTTGGAGAAATAAATACATTTTTTGCCCTGTACAGGTGCATCAAAATAAAGATAATAATAAATTAATGAAAACTGAACATGAGCGTCTGCAAGCTGGTGCGCGCGACGGCCATACTACCTTATTGTTATTCTACAGTAGTCACAGTTTAAGCCCAAAAGCCTTTTCTGAGGCAGTGTTTAGTTGATAAATATCTGACAAGAATCTGGAAGGTAATTTGCTTCATTTTAAAGACGCTGTAATACAGAACACGCTGACACACAGACATGGAGATATAAAAACCCAAACTTCATAAAACATTACTTATTAACCCATTAAACACCAAAGAAGAGAGACAGAGAAGAAGAAAGAAGAATAGAAAGAAGTGTTGTGAGCTGTACTACACTTAACGGGAGGTGGGAGGATCAGAAAATGTTGCTGTTCTGAGGGTACAAAGGCAGTGACCGATCGTCCTTCCGGTAAAAGTAGAGAGGTAGCAAAGAAAAGCTGTTGCGTGAAGAAGGTAAAATAATGGGAAATAGACTATTGGGAGTTTGCAGCAAAAGAAGTACAATGAGCACTTGGGCTGAATTTTGTATTTGGAGGGACACATCGTTATGAAACCTACGTCAAGTTCGAGGAGTTACGTTTTTGCGAAAAAAAAATTGAAGTCAACTGTTGGAAGGTCTGCACGAGAAGCATAACGTGCAACATGAATTTTGTTAAGAACAACAATATTTAGATTCAGTTCGTACCTTACAGTAAACGCCATTCGTCTGGGTTAAAAGAAAGCCAGGCACTTAGAGCTGTGCAGCTGAAAAGCGCTGTGTGTTCAGACACGCATACAAAAAGCACATGGGCTCAATATACTCCGAGGACAGAACGTAAAATATTTGATCCTTAAAATTGGTGACACGTAAAGTAAAGTTAGGCTTTAAACGGTTACATGGGCTATGTAACATGCGTAGCCTGAAAGCCTGAAAGAAGATGCCTGAAGGGCACAGGCATAAATGAGAGGATTACTGATGGAGTGCAGGATAATTTGTAGAGAACCTTCAACTTAATATTGTACATACTACGTTCAAATAATGTATATATATATATATAAATATATATCTCACGAACAAATTTCACTTGTCCATGAAAAGGGAACAGAGATGTTCTCTGTTCTCCATTCTTAGACAAGTGCAATTTGTTGGTTATAAATTTATACGTGCAGAGAATCTCTCTCAGGAACAGCGTAATGAGGTTCCGAGTTTTGTGAAACACTGGGTATCTTTTGAGTGGTTGAGCAGTGTTAAATTCAAAGAAGAAATCTGTCGTTGGAGTCAATCATTTAACAATTTGCACAGTAAATGTGAAAAAAGTGATATCATTTGTAAATTATGAGACCCAAAAAAAATGGATGTAAGAAAAACGAGAAAAAAATCGGAGTGCACTAAATTTAACTCTTAGAATGTTCATAATCAACTTCTGGGATCGAAGTCCAGGATAACAAATCCTTAGAAGTTAGTATATTAGAAGAAGCTATAAGATCATATGCAGAAACAGAGGATACCTCAAATTTGCTGATTGCGTTACTAAACCGGTAGGTCTGGAAAGACCGTGTATTGAACTATACGCATACATGAGTTTTAAGTGGAAAAGTGTACTGTGGAATTTACCGATGTCATTTCCGAGGCTAGAAGTTTCTTCTTGGTAGAAAACAATATTATTTATACATAATTACAAATACTCAATTTAAACTACAAAATAGCAGTGGATAAACAATTGACGTTAAGTAATAGGACTCCTAACTTACTTCGGATTTGTAACAATGAGAATAACATGTAAATAAACTTTTAATAAACGTGGGAAACAAGTAAGGCAGTGAAGAAGCAAGTATGGGGGAGGTAACCGAGTAAGTACGTAAGTCCAAAAGCAGCAACCGAGTCAAAACGTAACTCAACAGGGAAGCAACCGAGTAAATATGCCAGTGCACAAGGCAGCGACCGAGTAAGCACCTAAGTGCAAAAGGAAGCAAGCGAGTAAGTACGTAGGCGCACAGGGAAGCAACCGAGTTAGTACGTAAGTGCACACGGAAGAAACCGAGTAAACACGTAAGTACAAAGGGAAGCAACCGAGTAAGGACGTAAGTGCACAAGGAAGCAACCGAGTACACACGTAAGTGCACAGGAAAGGAACCGATTAACTACGTAAGTGCATAGAAAAGTAAAGGAGTAATCATGTAAGCACATACAATAAATGAGAAACTAGTAAGAAAGCACTCAAATAAACATCTAACAAGCACGCTAGTAAGCAAGTTGTTAAGAAAGCAAGGAATAAGCAAGCAAGCAAGGAAGAATGAAATGATTAAGAAAATAAGTTAAGAACATAAGCAAGGAAATGAGAAGGTAGAGTCTTAGAATTTTGATCCTTATAAATTCTCTGCCGACAGCAAAACAAAGTAACACAATGACCCCACACAACACCACACCTCAGCTCTAGCCATTAGGTGTAAATAACATGAAAACAGACTCATTATCAGCATATATTATTTCAACACCCCCCGTAGTTTCAAAAGAAAATTTATTAAGGCTATCCTCTCTCCTACTTTAACCTGGTCCTCTTTTCCCCTTTTCTTCATCTATTACGTATCCAGGAGGCAAGTCGTAACGAAGAAAAACGATCAGAAGGTAATTAAAAGAGGGAAATAAATTTCGCAATGGGACGTGCAAGGAATTGAGTTCAATTATGTGGCCGCTACAGAGCAGAGCTTGATGCGCCGCCGCCGCCGCCGCCGCCGCCGCCTCGGGGAAAAGAAGACGAAGACCACGTGGAAATTTTCTCTGCAACTTGGGTAAAAGGAATGAGCCGAACGGAAGACTTTCTTTGTAAGTGGCAGAGGCAAGGTTTGAAGTTAAAGACAGAGAATAGTTAAAATTATTTTTCTGTGAACCATGGCCGTACGTGATGTGGACGGAATTAGAATGGGTGTTGCGATGAAAAGAGACGAAGGGATTTAATTTGTGAAAATTCAGAGATTTGCGGAATATAAACAAAAAAGTACTCTTCTTAGAGTAACACATAAGATAGTTACATGATAACAATTAATAAATAATCGCGAAATCGCCAAATATCCTTCAACTTTCCTTACATTTAACGTAATTTTTGCTCTTTTTTATGTTTTGCTGACCGTGCATCTCGGTATAAACTTAGCAACTGACCAACTTAATGCACAAATTCTTGTTTTATAATAAGTTCATTATATTCCTCTACATGTTTCGAGCACTATTGTGCTCATCATCAGGAGGTCAAATTATATTATACAGAAACTGGTATCATCACAATCTGTATAATATAATTTGACCTCCTGATGATGAGAACAGGATGAGCACCAGATTCTGTATAATACAATTTGACCTCCTGATGATGAGCACAATAGTGCTCGAAACGTGTAGAGGAATATAATAAACTGATTATAAAACAAAAATTTGTGCATTAAGTTGGTCAATTGTTAAGATTAGTGTATTTTTATGTGCTTATTTATCAAATTTTTGGGAGTGCAGCAAAAATTCTTCTAGCAAGCTGTTCAACCAAGACCCTGCCCTGAGTAAATTCCCCAAGAACCAACAATGTACATCAGTACTGTTGCACTATTCAATTCTGACCACACAATTATATATTAGTCTATGTCATTTCTAAGCGGTGGTATGCTCAGCCTTTGGTGGCCGATAAATATCAGTACCTTTAGAAGTGCAATAATAATAATAATAATAATAATAACGCGAAAATTTTCATGAAAATTTGTTTGTACGCGACATTTTTAATGGGATTTTAAGAAGTAAAAATATTAAGAGATCATCGCGAATCCTTTCAAATTGTTGGTAACTTCAAATGAGAAAACTTTGTTGAGTTGAAGAGACGTTAAAAAACATTTCCCTTTTTATTTCTTTCCCATTCACTCGAATATGCCCGAAAAACAGTCCACAGAATTCTAGCTCAAAATAAACACAGTGAGACTGTAGATAAAATTTTTTCTCGAATTTGGTGGTTGACTTATTTACCAGTTGTAACAAAACAACTGTGTGGATAAGTTTTGTTTGCAGCAGCCGTCCACGTCTTTCAGAAAAATACCGTATATTGTTTATTCCCAGAAGCCAGTTGTTCAAAAACTTTTTCAATTCACGGATCACCTGTGTACCATGTAGCTCTTTGCAGAACACAAAGAAAATTGTATTTGTTACGCTAGAATTCCTACTGGGAACAAACTTACTAGTTTGAAATTATGCTGCATTATATTATGAACTGATCGGATGGAACGCCTTTTTTTTTTACAAGTTGCAAGACAGAAAAAAAATTGAGAGAATTCTGCACAAACCAACGTTTTTGTGAGAACTTGTTAAAGAGTGCCATTACTCAATTCCAGGGGCGGACAACTACAGTCAAGCTAAAGAAACACTTTCGCTGTGCGAGAACATAATTTGGGGAAAACTAACTGAATACTTCTATATTTAAGATTCTTCGGTTTTCCATGTACATTATCATACATATTTAAATTTAAATTGTTTAATAACAGTAATATGTATTAGCGACAATGTCGTATTTCTCAGTTAAGGTGAAATATTTCACCTAACTTTAAACCGCAGTCTACAGCATTAACCAAAAACGAAATATAGCTGCTACTAAATCATTCCCTTCACGTCATGATGGTGAAAATTTCTGCGAACGTTACAGAAACTTTGACTTGTACGGACTCTTATTGTTGGCTCCGACTATGCAGTAAATTGCGGTAATCCCAGAAGTTTGGTAGGAACGCGGATGAAATTCATGCATTCAAATTCCATCTCCGAACTTCAACATACGCAAACATAGTTCACTAATAGTTAAATATCGTGTCTGTAGCAGATAGGCACTTTCTTACATTCAATGTGCCATTCCCAAAATTTAAAACTGATATCCATTTCAGTTGTATAGCATTTCGTCCTCTTTTTATCACAGATATTCATTCAGATTATTCCTTGTGTTTATACCATAAGAAACGTTGATCTGATGTTGATAACTCGAATAATACTTAAGGGTGCAGAAGTGATGTAAATCATTAATTAAGAAACAAAATAAAATGACACCATAATGAGTAAACAAATGTAGACATAAACGAAAGTATACAAAATATGTGTTTAGTTGCCAGCGTCCCTTTCTTTAAAGAACGCACGCTAAATACACAGTAGACATTCACGAACAAAAAGGCATTGCGAACATCAATAAACCACACAGACAAAACCTACTTTAGAACAAAGTGTTGGAGACAATATTCTGGCAACACACAGACAATTACAAGAAGATGCAGAAAATTACCTACAAAAAAGCTTTGCATTTCGCAATCTTAGTTAAATGAATACTGTTGGAGTGACAAAATTGGGGGGGGGGGTTGTCCATATTTAAATCGCAAGGTTTAAGGGAAAATATGTTCGACCCCGGATGAAAGATATCTTTGGTGTTCATCGGGATATAAAACACACATGGTGGAGGAAGGAATATAGGAGGTGTTGTTGAAGGAGGGGGGGGGATAATGTGTAGCATACTGAAGTGTGGAATTATGGAAAATAAAAGGAAGTAGAAAGCGGGCGGAGAGAGGCGCGTGCCTTTTATGCCCAGGAGAGGAGGATGCAATGCATATTTCATTACTGTATACAGAAAGGTATAATTGCAGGAGGATTTAACTAATAAAGGGCTAGCAGAAAGTGAGGAATTAACATACAAAAATTTTTACATTTTACAAATAAAATGTAATCTTTATATATATATATATATTAATATTAGTATAGAAAATATTTACTAAACTCCATGTGTCAGTGGAAGAATGAATGAGAAAAGTTAAGAAGCAAATATAGAAAAAAAAATGCGTAAACGCAATTCAAATGTTAAATCACGTTAATTATTCTGGTAACTGTAAAAACGGCTTTAAGCTGAAGGTAAAATATTTCAAAATCGTTATTCTAATCAACTTTTAATTATATTGATGCGGAATTGTGAGTTAAAAATCAATAAGTTAATAGACAAATAAATGGAAAAATAAAGATCTCTAAATAGAGAACTTCTACACTTTTTAAGAATATATTTTCATCTAAATCCTCCAAATTCCTTTTATAAAAGTTCCACGCAAGCGACACAGCGTAAGACTGAAGATATAATCACTTCATGCACAGTCAGCCTATAGCAAACTTATTGAGTGATTTTTTGACGTTTTGCTGACCGTGCATCTCAGTATATTTATCTCAGTATTTAACCAACTTGATGCAAAAAAATTGTTTCACAGTAAGTTTTATTTCATGCCTCTACATGTTTCGAGCATATGTGCTCGAAACATGTAGAGGCATGAAATAAAACTTACTGTGAAACAAATTTTGTGCATCAAGTTGGTTAAATACTGAGATAAATTATAGAGTGATGTTTGTTTCAAACACCTTGAAACATGAGCTGTTTCCTTCTGCCTTCGAACGGAAACATATTTTCGAAAAATGAATTTCAGTGCACAATCTTACATGAATATAGGTGCAAATTAATAACAACTGTAACCTCCTCACGTTGTCATTACTGTGCTGCGGCACCAGAACAAATCGAATTAAAGTCACCGATAGTTCGCAGGGAGGAGGGTTCCCTTGTGGCACAAGCGCCACTGACCATGTGGTTCGTGGCTAGACGCTATTTCGGAAGCGTCCCACCTTTGTGTCCGCTGCGATGTGTTTATGTCCGGCACAACCTCAATTCCATTCCAAGTGGTTTTATTTATACATGAGGGTTGACCCTCGGGTCACCGTCACCTCACAATGCTGTCTGAATTGGCACCGGTGTGTACTAAATTACTTAGGTTAATTGAAAACCAACGAGCTAGTGGGTTATATAGCCTTCTGCTTTCTGTTTCTCATTTAATGTACAGTGGAGAAAGTTTTGTTACTACGGGGAAAGAGAGGATGTCCTCGTCAGAGAGTCTGCCCGGACAACTAATGTCAAAGGAAACAGTATTGTAGGCCTGGGGACGAGAAAAAGCGAGCGAGAAGTCTTGGAGAATGTGTAGGAGTGGACCTAGGGCATATTTATTTTTAAATGTAACCGATAAGAGGCATGATCATACATAGAATATTAATGCGCCAAAGCTGCTTTCATTAAAATGCGATTTATCTTAATAGTCATATTAAATATTATAATTTATTCTTCCCTTTTTACTTTAATGTGACCAAATCAAAACGAATAAGATAGAAAGAACACGTAATGCACCTTGGTTATGTAAAATATATGTACATATTATTTTACTCGGCAAACCAGAAATAAAGATGACTACTGGGAAGACCTAGGTATAAAGGGAAAGATGCCTGTAATAATGAATCTTAAAGAGAATGAATGTAAGGGCGCGGAATGTATCCAACTGTCTTGCAACCGTCATTGGTGGCGGGATGTTTACATGTAAATATAACTTGAAGTTCCTTTAAAGATGGAGAATTTCTTGCCTAGCTGCTGACGGATTAATAGCTGAAGAACACTGCGCTGAGTGTAATTACTTAACAATTCCACCTGAGCATTTCTGTGTTCATTTACGTGCGCTGTGTCTAATCCGTCTCATACATGGGTGCAGAATTTAATCTTGCCTTCTGAAGAAAACAAAGTGAGGGTTCTACAGAGTTGATGAGCTTATTTGGACCTACGAGAGTGAAAAAAATGGAGGTAAGTAGTCAATTAAACAAAGAGCAGCTTCGCAATTTACGCGATTCACGTAGTATTCGCAGTCCAGACATACAAACACAAACACAAACACAAACACACACACACACACATACCGCGAAGAAACAGATGGAGAGGACACGAGTCAGAGAGATGACACTACGAAGCTGCGAAGATGTGAAAGATTTTGCGATGGCTCCGGAGACACAAGAAATTCCCAGTTCTCCTGAATAAACAGTAAATAATCATGAAAGCACGGGAGTGGATTGGTTTGTAAGTCTATTTTGTTGAAACCTGACTTCGCGAAGTGAAATTAAAATATTTAAGATAGAGAAACGTGGGACAAAATATGCAGCATTATAAAGCGCAATTTATTTTAATAAATCGGTTTAGGATTTTATAGAAATTTTGTGATATTTGGTTTGAGATTAGTGGCGTCGAAGCGCTTTCTATTGGAGCCATTAAGAAAAATGTTCACGCTGACAAGCTGTACCAGATTTAAGCGAAACCTTTGCTGTAGTTTCAAGGCATAGGGATAAAAGATTTTCAGTAAATAGAGAAACTTTTGGATGAAATGATGACGGAGAAACAAATTAAATTACACTGTACTTCGGACAAATTCGGTTCCAAGCGGCCAACTGTTCGAAGAGGTTCAAGGGGCTCGCTTCAGAGTTTTCACAGCTAATACAGAAGGGAATTAAATATACAGTGTACCGTATTAAAATGCAGCATACACGCAGTGATCACTTTTGGATGTCACAGGATCAAATTATTTCAATATTGACAATTACTGTAACCAAACCTAACAGCATACGCAAAGTACAAATAATGTAACATTGTGGTGTCTTTACTGAATTGGATTTACTGCGCAGGTAAAACTTACTTGATCAATAGTTTTTATACAGTTCTAGATTCATATTCAGAAGCGTACAACTAATGGCATTAGGAAATTGGACATGACTGAACTGAAGAACCATCCTTGATGTGTAGTCTATTTACCAAATGACAAAAGATGTCACTTATTCTTGTGTCTTCCTCACTTTCTCCAGGCACAACTCAACTTGATGAATATCTTCTGCTGATCATATTATCCCTTAACTCCACCTTCAATTTCAGATCAATAATGTCATTGTAGATTTTAAGGTTTTCTTAAAATTTTGGTGTCTAACTTCCCCTATGCAATATTTACATATATTATTTTAAAGTTCCAGAATAATGCCATCGATCTTGCTTATGTTTCAGACAGCAAGTTACGTTAGTTTTATGTGTCTGCCCCATGCATTTTGACCACATTCTTCTATCCGAAGCATCCCATCGCAAAAGTTCTCGCTCAGTATTACGAGGTTTCCTTACATGACAGGGTAATAGGTGTGACGCACAAATGTAAAGCATATTTATAACTTGTTATTTATCAATTCAGATTCGAATGTTGCCAATGCCCGCCAGTCTAACAATAGAATAATAAATAAAAGAGGGAGAAGTTTAAATTAATATAATGTTCAACCCTGGAATTATTATTTTCAACCGCAAACCACTCTCCGCCCACGGCGTTTGCACTGTGACTGAATTATATTATTACGTAACACTGTATTGTACTATTACGTTCAACCAAATTGCGCAATGGACGTATTATTGTGAACAATTCCATTAGAAAGCTACTGCTTTATTCGTGGCTTTATTTCACTACGAATCCTATTCTCTGTTACTAAATTTTACTAGAAAGTTCAAAGAAATTGTTAACTAATACAAGCTGAGTGGTTTGCATGTAATTAAGTATAGTATAGCTTACCCATATCAAAAGTACGTACTTTAATTTTACTAGAGTTTTCATTCCGAGAAATTTCCTTCAACAAATCTTCTTCTTCTTCTTCAATTGGCGCTACAACAGTTGGTGGGTTTTGGCCTGTTTTACGATTTCGTTCCACAATCCTCTCTCTGTATACTTCTCTCTCCGGTTTCTCAATTTCAACTTTTTAAAATCTCCTTCTACTTGTTCGAGCCATCTCAGTCTTGGTCTTCCTACTGGTCTTGCTGAACATGGTTCCCATTCAGTTAGTTTTTTAACAGTTACTATTGTGTCCATTCTCAACAAATATTCTAATAGTCAAATACAAAGACATAAATTTTAAGTTGAAAATAATATTACGTAACCCCAAAATTCTATTGTTGTTGTTGCGGCATAATTAAAATTCCTGCAAAAAATCTCCCAGACATCTCTTCCAAGTTTTCAATCTGAAAGTGTCCAAACTTCAATTTCCATTCCAATTTTCCTCCCGGAAATAGCAGTGTTGTAGGTATTCAAAGCACGAAGTGGGATAGCCAACTGTCTGCCAACTCACAAAATGAGTTGCACAACTATATTTAGTCGGTGCCAGGTCGGGGTCACTGAAAGTACAAGGTATAATTTTACGGAGAAATCAGACTCAAGAATACGATGATCAAAGTATAGTTCCACAGGCACAATATGATGAATTATAACGTAGGAATAACAGTTATCACATTGTAACAATGCAGATCGGGGGGCCTGTTTTGATGTATTGCTGACCGTGATCTCCGTATAATCTTAGTAATTAACCAACTTAATGCACAAAAACTTGTTTCATAATAAGTTTATTATATGCACATAGTGCTCGAAACATGTAGAGGCATATAATAAACTTATTATAAAACAAGTTTTTTTGCATTAAGTTGGTTAATTATTAAGATTGTGTAGGCCTTCATTTAAAACAATCTGCAGATCAGTTACAAGAACATAATTAGGACGGTGTTCTCGTACATGCATATTTTTACTTTTTAATTTACTGAAGGTCATCCATAGTGTCTATTATAACTGCTTCAAGTATTTTCTTAAAGAACAAAATGTTTAAATGACGATAGTTAAACACTTTATTATCCAACTAATGCACAATATATATATATATATATATATATATATATATATATATATATATATATATAGGCCTACAATTAAAATTATAAAATATGTAAAAGTGCTCCAACATGTTTCGGATCACAGAGGATCCATCATCAAGGCAATTCTTGTAATCTTTAGCCAAGCACTGTACAAGGCTCACTGATGTTGGATCCTCTGTGATCCGAAACGTGTTGGAGCACTAAAACACTTTATTATCCAACAGATGCACAAATATGTAATTCATAGATACAATTAAAATTATTATAAAATATTTAAAATATCCATAATCAGGGAGCTCAACAGAGTGCTTGGCTAAAATTACAGTAATGGTTCTAACTTGTCCGTTGATATAGATGCAGTCGGTGTTATGGCAGCATATTTGCTGTAATTAGATAAATTAGGGGTCTTACCTCTAATTTATCTAATTACAGTATATATGCTGCCATAACACCGACTACATCCATATCAACGGAGAAGATAGAACCATTACTATAATTTTAGCCAAGAACTCTATAGATCTCCCAGATGATGGATCCCTTGTGATCCGAAATATGTTGGAGCAATTTTAGATATTTTAAATATTTTATAATAATTCTAATTGTATCTACGAATTATATATTTGTGCATCTGTTGGATAATAAAGTGTTTTAATTGTAAGTGATGCACGGTACAAATATGAAGATGTTGGAACACTTTTAAGTAGAGCGTGATTCAAACAGATGGACTCAAATTCGTACTTCTATATTTCCTGAATTATACATGGTATGTGAATATAATCTATATAACATTTGAAAGATAACATCCTAAATTTTCAAATCCTACCACTAGAGCGCTCGCCTAGCGCACAGCCCTGCAGCAGCATTAGTTAAGAACAAAATGGCTATTATGCAGCACAAGAGTTTTTGCGTTCTTGAGTTCATTAAAACTGAGTCGGCGACAGCTATGTAGCATGCGTTTCGTCTTCGTCAACCCGTAGAACGAGCAGAGAACTTGGAATACCGCAACCAACTATCTGGCGTGTGTTGAGGCGCTGTTTACTGTTCAATTGAGTCCATATTTTTTAATCACCCTGTATTTTATAATTTTAATTGTATCTATAAATTATATAGTGTGCATTAGTTGGCTAATAAAGTGTTTGTCATTGATTCGCGGTGGAAACATGATGATTAACGATAGTTAATTGTCTTTATAAAGTTTCCTTTATCTTCTCCCCATAAGACACCTGATACCATAACTCTAGGACATACGAGGCAATACTTTTAGAACTTCTGGAATTGTAAGTCTACAAATGGGAGCTTTCAGCACTTCGGAACAAGAAATTCATGAAAACAACACATAAAGAGGAAATCTAAGCGAAACCCACACAGACTGCCTTCTTATAGCATAAAATTCTGACCCAAAATATTTATCATTTGCATTACTATACATGTATTTTACTACCGTCAAAGAACTAGTTTCTTAAGTACAGATACCGTAGGTGTGATTTCAGGCTTCCGTCACGGTTTAAATGAGAAATTCACTATGCTTGGATGTTACGCGACGTAGACTATTAGTTTGTTACCGGCTTTTCGGTACATCCTATCAGCCTCCATCTTCAAGGGTCAAGCAGTGTGCTGGACACTTCACGATGCGCGACATCCTAGAACAGCATACCCTTTGAATTTCTCGGGTATAACCTCTGATTTTCGCTACTACGCAATGTATGTGTAGGATAATTTTTATTTTAACTTGCAAACAATAGGCAGTGTACAGCGCGTAAATATGTCTATGTGCTATGTGATTAATCAGCGACACTTGCTTAGTTATTTATTGTTTATCGCCGTCAAATTCTAAACTAAAAGAAATGTCACTTTTCTGCAACGTAGTCTATTTGATGCTGTGCACAAATATTATGCGAGAAACATTTGCTTATTCTTCCAAGTGTATTGCAACATATCAATAAAGATTTTGGGACTTAGAATTCAGTGGCGATGTTGTTAATATCCCTGTTACTGACTGCAGGAAACTAGGTTTCATAAAAATGGGACGTCTTTGAGCGGCATAACTTGCAGACAAGTTCGGTGAAAATAGAAGTTTTGGTTGAAATTTGGAAATGGGGAGATAGGCAAAAATACAAAGGGAGCAACACCCTGATAGCAACCACGTTTGACTTTTTAGAAAGAAAAGTAGGATAAAACTCGGTTTCTACTTCGTGAGAAACAAACGATCTCCATTACAAACACCAAACGCTCCAAAGGTGTTTTAGGGGAAAAATAACTATTTATTTTGGTTAGAATAAAAAACAGATGAATTACTGTGTGGTTAAAAATGCGGAGGGCTTGAATGTGACAGTAGGAAGCGCATATATATAGTCTCTGGGATTTAAGGATTTTATTTTGAAGTAACCCTCTCTGAATTTATCATAATTTAATATTAATAATATCTTACAGTGAAACCAGATTCAATTCTCCGATTTTTTTTTGAAAAGGGAAACATACATTGATTAACGCAAAATGGAAATGAACCACCCCTAGTTTTGGCTTTGGTAACTGGAAGTCCTGGAACGAAACTCCACATATTCATGTCAGATAGCCACTGCCGACTCACTAGCGACTATTTACATTTATACAATTCTGTTCAATATTTCGCTCCTTAAAATTTTTAGGAAAAATATAGTTCAAGTTACAATTACAGATGAACCGATCAAAATCAAAATCTTTAAAAGCAATAGTATTTAATATTCTTCAAATATAATACTTAGTTTTATACTAGTAATGTAGTAACCTGCAAAATTCTTTGCAAATTACTCCAAGATAGTGGACTATAGGCTACTCTTGAGTAACAGACTGGACGGGGTACGTTTCTTCAGACCATTTTGTACTGCAATCTACAAATTTACATGTAAATGGACCGTATATACTGCCAACTTGGCAATGTCAAAGAGATTACCTAACTTATACACACGGTTTACAAATGACAATGATTAAACTTTAAAATGTTGCCAAGCTGAGTCATGTAATGTAGGCCTATTTAAGGTCACTAGACGAAGGTAATAAAAGCAGATAGACTGACTCGATTAATAGCAGCAGTTGATATGGTGAATACATTACACGAAACAAGAGAAACCATGCAATTTTCCAACAATGTGGTTAGTTTTAATTGTCTCACAGTAGAAAAGCCATTCTGCCTCCATTTCTTTCCTGTCTTCAGCTACTTGTCACTTTTAATTATCCTTTCTTCTGTTACCATCTACCTTATATCCTTTTACTACATCTTCCTTCTACGAACGCTCGCTTCGAATCATTATTATTTGGCTTCTATCCGAATACCTAAGTTTGTTAGGGAAAGAGAGCTGTTCCGTGCCATAAAAGGATTCTGCCGAGTCATCGTTAAAGGCTACGAATTTTTACTTTTTGTTTAGAAAAGCTTCACGTATTTTATGTCTGTGCTGGGTAGTCTCCGAGTGATGACGAATAAAGCCCCAGCTCTTAATGTGTGAGGCAACTCCCCAGGGATCCAGCATAGGTTTATGTATATTCTAGCAACAGAGGTTAAAAATATGCCCTACAAGGAATACGTTTTGCACAGCAACTTACTGCTCGTACTAACGTCAGAAATGACGCACGATTCTTCGTTGCGAACAAAGCATAGTAAGAAAATTGAAGACTATTATAATGCACAAAATAAATTCACATAAATGAAACCGTCTTAAACCCACAGGAAAGTAGAGAGGTAAAAAAACATTTTCTCCTAGTGTTTATGTATTTAAAGTAAAAAATGAGCATATAATGGCGACATGTGTTTACTGTTATTCAGTTTCTGCTTGTGTTATATGTTCCAAATAAATTAAACGAAAAATTGAGATCAAATTTGGTGTTCAAGACCTAGGGGCATAACAAAATTTCAGTGGAATTTAGCGACGATATTTTTCAAAACAGGAAAACTGAAACTGGAACCCCTTGTTATTGAATTTTATGACTAAATATTATAATATATGATAACTGGATTGCGTAGTGCATGTTCGTGCTTTTTCCTGTGTTGATTAGGTTTTGGTTTGTTTTTAGTATTATTTGGGTTATATAAAATCAGCAATATATTGTTACGTAATTAAATTGTGAATCTCAGCTATTCCTTCTGGAGAAACGATAACTTTAAAACAAACATTAAATAAATAATTATAAACCCTTTTAGCTTCACAAACAATTACATTTTCGTGCATTTGATAAGACAAAAGTTCTGCATGTAAGATTCTTCGTTCATACAGGACAACAATACATACTCCAGGGAAGATTCGGGCATATATAAATTACCTAAGAGGTATTATATTTCTTGATCCAGGATATAAAGCCGTTACTGAATTATGTCGCGCTCTTGCCCTCCGACCAGCTAAGGTCATGTGTGTAGTACCGAGTCCCGTATAATCAGTGGCGTAGCTGGGCTTTTGAGCGCCAAAGTCCAGTAATCACAATGTAAGCCCCTACCAAAAACTATAAACTTTAAAAAATCACAACCATTTATTGAACCCCATTTTATTTGGCGCTTGCTTACTTACTTTCTTACTCCATGGAGCAGAGTCTTTCTTGAGAAGGTAACGGGTTTTCAGCTAGTCAAGAAATTCCCCATATTTTGTGTAACCCGAAGGTTCCTTTCGGCATTCACAAGTGCTTGCCACCTGCCCCTATCCTGAGTCAGCTCGATCCAGTCCATTCCCCCACATCCCACTTCATTAAAATCCATTTTAATACTATCCTCCCATCTACACCTGGGTCTCCAAATGGTCTCCTTTTCCCAGGCCTCACCACCAAAACCCCCTACATGGCTCTCCCATACGTGCTACATGCCCCACCCATCTCATTCTTCATGATTTGATCACCCGAACAATACTGGATTAGGAGTACAAATCATTAAGCTTCTCATTATGTAGTTTTCTCCACTCTTCTGTTACCTCATCCCAGGCCCAAATATTCTCCTCAACACCCCACTCTCAAACACCCTCAGCCTATGTTCATCCCTCAATGTAAGCGACCAAGTTTCGTACCCACACAAAACAACAGGCAAAATCATAATTCTATATATCGTAAGCTTTAAATCTTTAAATTTCTGGATAGCATTTCATTTGGAGCTGTGATTTAAAATTTATTAAATCCTTAAAATACATTTTTTACTTAAAATACACATGTTGCCACCATTTTGACTCTCCTTGGACTCAGTGGTCCGGGACGACCGCTCCACAATCCCCCCCCCTCCTCCCCACGAGTTACGCCTCTGCGGGCAAGATATATCATCTTGGGAACTTACTAGCACTACTCTGTGTAGCAGACAAAGGCAGAAGCTATAAATGTCGGAAATCTCAGCTTTGGACGAAATTGAGTGATTAGGTCCACGCTCCGGCCGCCTCATTTCCCACGAAAGCGCTGCCCAAACTCTATGCTTATGTTATTGTGTGGGCCCTCAGTCGGTCAAAACGTAAAGTCAAAGAGAAACTCAAAACGCTTCCTCACTGATTTCAGTGAAATGCCCTTTTAATGAAGAATGGAAAATAATGCTTCCACTTGATATGGAACCACATGCAATTTACGACTTTAAGATGTATGGAATAGGGGTAGAAGGAAGTCATAAAAGGGTACAAGAAAAAGAGTAAACTGGTTGTATATATGGCAATGTACCTAAAAATGCAATTATAAATTGTGAAAGTCGTTCTGCGAAAAAGTGGTGAATATGAAGGCAGGTTTTCAAAACGGATTTCAGGAATATAAGAAGTAAAAAAAAAAAAAAAAAAAAACCGGGAAACCTGTACAGTCATCACCTCCAATAGTCCCAAAAAGGACAGACGCGCCACAAGCTGTCTAACTCTCTTGTTACCACATAGTGAACATTTTTATGAAAAAAAAAAAGACCGACAAAGTAAAAA
>Ga0136643_10005424_pt1 | contig 17961 bp, 8 predicted proteins | sample TergutLab28metaG_FD_96883 | JGI IMG/M metagenome (GOLD analysis project Ga0136643, IMG submission 96883) | Labiotermes labralis P1 segment gut microbial communities from Petit-Saut dam, French Guiana - Lab288 P1 (version 3) (version 3) | ecosystem: Host-associated > Arthropoda: Insects >...
AGGTCTATTAAAAAGTATTGTTTTGTCCGTAAGTATGCTGCGATTCCAGTACAGCTTGAAATTTTCATTATCCAGTACAATGGCTGGTGTGCACTTATAATATGGACTTTTATCGTCAATCAATTCAGCTGCTTCTGCCTGTTTCTGATGAATAATTTTAGCTAGTCCATCATGTCTCTTTACATACTCGGTAGGTGCTAGTTGCTCACATGCTGCAGTCATTTGTTGGATTGTCTCCGATTCTTTTCCACATCTTCTGAATAGCTCTTCGGTGTCTGGCTGCTTCAAAATATATTTCTTGTAGTTTCTTGTTAGTATGACTTGGTCCGGTATTGCTGTTAGAAAGCTCTCTGTTTCGGCGAACAAATCCGCGTTTGTCAACCGTTTGTTCGACACTTTTATGTCTACATATTGTTGGCTGAGGTCATACGGATTATTATTATTATTATTATTCAATTTCTTGGAGCACAGTTTTAAGAATCTAGTATTCATTCAGCCACACATGAAATTGTCTGCCTTTTATGGAACCATTGAGCGTTAGTATTATTTTCATAAGAGCGCGCCACTGGTCTCTGATATCATCCACGCAAGTCGATCCCAAATTCTAGCACGCCACTTTGTAATATGTTTTAATATTATCCTGCCGATATACCTATGTGCATGAAGCTGTCATTTCATGATTTTCAACAAGAATTTTTTGTGTATTTCTTACGTCTCCCGTGCGTTCTGCGTACTTCATGCATACATTCTCGTTGATTTGATTCGGGATGTGGAGTTCTGTAATAATGTACACGTAGGCATTGTTTTGCGCCCGTTTGTGTTACGTCTTTTTGTTTTAACGCCCTTTACCCGACTGCTTTCTGTTAGACCTCTTCCAACCCCGTATTTCTGATGGGGAATGTCATTTTTTATTTATGCCTATTTTATTTGCACCCACTTTTTCACGAACACGGGGCGTAAAATGAGGCCTTTGTTTACTCTGATGGGCCGACTGCTGTAACTGGTGACTGGCGTCTGCTATCACGTGTGATTACCACTGCTGTCATCGCGTGTCATGAACTGCGTCATCGCCTGCTGGGGATGTCCGTGTAAGTCTGCGTCACGTCCGCGATACACTCTTGATTGTTACGAAATCGTTATTGTAGGACTTTGAGTTAGTAGTGTTTGATGTTTTCTGTTTTCAGGTAAGTCCAGTGTGTAGGCCTACGCAACTTCATCCACAGTATTGCGGTCCCTGGTAAGCGATAGACTAGTTAGTAGGTCCGTGTCATGCGTTTGAGTTAATAGTGTTTGATGTTTTCTGTTTTCAGGTAAGTCCAGTGTGTAGGCCTACGCAACTTCATCCTCAGTATTGCGGTCCCTGGTAAGCGATAGACTAGTTAGCAGGTCCGTGTCATGCGTTTGATAATGAAGACTTCTGTAGTCAGTGTTGTTGTTGTTGGTGGTGGTGGTGGTGTGGTGGTGGTGGTGGTGCTGTTTGTCTCCTCCTCCTATTCCTCTGGAAATGAAGTGAGAATATTCAGTTTTGCACCGTCTTCGGATATTCAATTTTGCACCGTCTTCGGCTCGTACACAAATGCGATTCGTTAAAAAGTCTACCGACCGAATGCTACAGTGGAAAGGGCGGCACTGCTGATCCGTATTCAAAAGCCTTGGGTTCAAATCTCAACCCAGATACCGTCTAGCCTGCCTGAGCCTTCTCGTTTTTACCTAGTCGCTGCAGGTTAGTTACGGGGATTACTCATGTCATTAGCGTACCATCATTTTTCGACTTTGAATAATTGTTGCCTTTTCCTATGGTTCAGATCTATAGGTCTGTAGTGTGACCTACTGACAGCGCCATTAAATGAACGAAAATAAACATATACAAAGTCACGGAAGTATGAGGAACTAATTTGTGCAGTGTTAAGAGACGGACGAGGTTTGTTCGTATATTTGCCGAGCAGCAGGGCTTGGAGTAGTGCGTCTGACTTGCAGCGTGTACGTAGACGGTAGCTCGAGCGGGATAAATTTGCTGTGATAAGCGCTAGGAAAATTTTGAGGCGAAAGGAAGGCGAGAGGGGAGTGACAGATGGTACTGGCGCTCGTATCACAAATAGTATTCACATATGCCACTCCGACTAGGAGCAGGGTTCGCAATGTTGGAGCACAAGTTTGTGTTCACGCAGGAACCCTGGCTGTTTGCAGACGGGGAGGGACATAGCCACGTCTGCCACATAGCCTGTCTCTAGTCTTTGTACTGGAAATAATATCTTTTAAACATATTGTATGCGGAATCCATTTTCACTGGGATTCTCTGGATTTGACAACGGCGCAATGTAGACGGGAAATGGCACAGTGCAGTTTTTCGACACTGGCTGGTGGAAGGCGCAAGACTTGGCAGACATTTGCGCCGTCGCCGACATAAGATAGATCACACTGTAGCAACTATCGTGTGAGACGTGGAGCGGTGGTGACTGTTAAATCTTGGCGCCTTTCATCGTCTCAGGTTTATTAGCGCACGTTATTCATGAATAGTCCGTGCCGGAAGTAGATGATCCCTCATTTTTTAATAACTTATATTTTTTCACACCAATTTCCAGTTGTACTTCGTGACTTTAAAGACTCTGTAGTACGTGAAGTTTACTGTAAGCTTGGGCAGGACGTGAGATGAAATGGACTTAGTCTGTGATTCGTTAAGCTGAAATTTCAAGTAGACTTCATACCCTGGTGCTGGCGTGCAGTCTCGGAAGTATATTTTGTGTTCGAGTATTTGTGGATGTCCCCATTTCTATGCCCGATTGGTGTCCCAGCTGAGTCACTGCAGGTTGGAAACACTTTCTTATGGTCTGACGCTTCACTGGACTCACTTTCTATGTGATTAGATTATGTGAGGGCGTATTGTCTCATCCTGTCGACTTTCCGGTCCGCTGCTACTGGTTGCTGTTGTAAGCCATTACGTGTAATCTCACAAGATTTCTGTCTTTGGCCTATGCCTTAATAGTAACCAGAACAATTATGATTATCATATACTACAGAATAGTTTTCATGTGTTCATATGCAGCTATACTTCCCAGGGACCAGGTGATGACACTGGTTATCATCGAAGAACAACATTCGGTGGAGAAATGGAATACGCTTGCTGTTCTTGAAGACTTGGGAAGAAATTGTTCGTTGCGAGACTCGCGTTAGGGATAATGGGGGAGTTTCAGGTAATGAAGATCATTTGAAAATCTGGTCTGAGATAGAGTTATATCATGGAGATGTAAAACAGACTAGTGTGGCTCAGGGTAGGGTTCAGAGGCGATATTTTATAATCATTGTTGTTAATAATGTGGTTACTGAACATGTATGGAATTAAAATAGAGCCTTCTTTTTTAAGATGGAAGTTCTTAAGTGCTTGCATTTCCAGTTTCCGGCCTTATGGGCCGTAACAAATTCCAGTTCACATGAGACCATGAATGCATCCTTGAACTGTTACAGAATTTGTTTTTCCATGTTTACTGATTCATAATAAAGCCTAAATTTCATAAGCCAGTAAATGGAATCCCTGCGGCGGCCCACAAACATTTTACAGATTTTTTTAAAGTTGAATGTGTGATACTTACGTGATTTGCGTATCATTATTCCCATTATTAAATATGCTAAATCAACTTGGTAATTTTTGTTCTACCGTACGGAATGCAGGCCTTCAGGCCTGGTATAAGAATGATTGCCTTCGGCCATTTCGTGACGTGATCGAATTACTTTACCGCTGAATGAAAGAGGATAGTTTGTTGATAACCTTTTGATAGATACTGCTACAATACGGTGTTAATTAATTAATTAATTAATTATGAAAGGAAAGTCATGCTTGATTTTTTGTTGTTACGAACATGACTTTTCTGTGCTATATTCCACTTACCTTTATTCACCGTGTCTCGACGTGTTATTTTGAAATCAGAAAGTATGGCACGTTGATCATTGGATAGCGGCATGCGCATTACGTTACGAAATCTAGTGAATCTTACGGATAAATGACGCTGGGTGTACACTTATCCACTTTTTATCTCATTTGCAATACAGATGTGGCTAAGAATAAAAACAGATTATGTGCTGGAAACTATGACTGGAATCAAATACAGTACTCTTAATTTCAGGAATTTTACCCCTTTGTTTTTGACACAGGACTTACCTGTTTATGACCGCCACACTTCAAAACGTGTAATAAGTGATATGTTTTAATGAGGGGTGCACAAAGTTTCCACAAATCTAGGAGCCACCTCAGATATTGAGCCGCTGGAAGGGTGACATGCTGCAGGTTCCATACTGAAGCCGCAGCACAAAATTTAGTCGCAACGTTGACCGAGCTCCCGGGATGTCTGCACCTTTTATTGTAATATAATAAAGATATAGTCACGCCGACTGAGTCGCCTCTAATATTGCTGTATACAGTAATTATGAACTTATTGAATGGCTTATCCAAGGGGTCTTTGTTTAATATATTCCGTCGTCACGCTTTTCGCGGCTGAATAAAGAAGACTGTACAGTGACCTGATGACGGAACGAGTTTCCACTCACGAAGACTTGCGTATCACAACACCTAAAGCAGCGGAAAACGTTGTTTATGCAACATAGTCGTGCCGTTATTTAATATCAGGCCCACTCCTGCACGGATGGTTAGCCACTGGTGCATTGATATTTACACTCATTTGTGTTGCAACATCTTTGCTCAGTCTCCAACCTTATTTATATAACAAAGTGGACATAGCCAACTGACACAGATAAACACAAATAATACGCGCTAATCATTTTTACAAGATTGATAAGATACATTTATGAAATATGTGACACACTGCCCTGTTTGAAGCGTTTTAGCATATATTCGGTAACGGCTGTAGAGTGCTAGTATGGGAATGGCATAAGGAATAAACGAATTAATATTGTTGGTCTTTAAAAGGAAATGCTATAGGGAGTTTTTGATGAAGTGGACATAAAGGTGGGTTGTTCGTCGGGTAAGCAGAGAAGAATAGGTGACCTTATTATGTGTTAAGGGCTCCATGCACTTTAAGTTAAACTGTGCAGTTTAACTGTTTAAAAAAAAAACTGCACGAAAATCTGAACTGGATGTTCTCTGGCACAGCACAGGTTTTCCGTCAGGTTTGTCGGATTTTTGTCATTTCTGTGTGTCTTATTGTGCGTTTGAAGATGGTGGATAAAAACAAGGCTGTCGTTTGCTGTTTACTAGCCACATCGGCCATAATGTTATCCGAAAAGAAGAAAAGAAATCGTAAAAAGTGGAGTAAGAAGTGGTATTTGAAAAGGAATATATCATGCGATGTTCATCAGCTGAATGAATTGCTAGAAATTGAGTGCCTTGAGATGATGCCATCTAGGTGTCGGCAGGTAAACTGAGGAAACTGTGGGATTCCCTGAGTGAACTGTGCAGATGTCTGTGTGACAGACGACTGGAAAGGACATTTCTAAGGCCTGCGCTATTACCTGTCAAAATTGCGCAGTTTATTCAGTTTTCCCGTCAGGTATGACGTCACATAGTAAAATCGCCCAGTTTAACTGAGAGTTTACAGGGCGCTTTAGAGGGGTCATGTTGTTGAAGGAGCAGCACGCAATTTCGTTTACCTTCAGTTTTGCAGAATGAGTGCGCGGTTGCTATGATGGAACGGAAGACGGACGAGTGTCTGTGCTTATGGTGTGTGTAGGACGAGTTAGCTATAAAAACTTAAACTGCTCTGCTGCCCACGTGCGTGTAGCAGCATGCAGTATTTTTGTTATGCCTTGCGATATGCTGTTAGGGTAAAGGACATCATCTCGCGATCACTGTCGTCATTCTGATTGGTCTCACTTCAGGTGTTGCCATGATCACATCAGTGACGTGCAACAACTGGGGAGTTATTTAACGACACTTCCTGAACGTCACAGGCTTTAAGGCGTCCAGTGGTAGGGTGATTTCATATTATAAATATGAAAGAAAGCGGTCACGGCGTACTTCTGAGCACCTAGTCTGGAGAAGCTGGGGGGAAACTACGAAGGAATTTAGGGCAGGCCCGACAAAGGCCGCGGATATATTTGAACTTATAAAATATCTTTCAACATTTTCCCTAACAAAGCTGGTATAGAACTCCGAAGCAGTTTTAAAAACTTACTAGCTGTTTGGTTATGGGGACAGGTACTACAGTTTGTAAAAATGTTCTGAAAATACCGACACCCTAACCTAGGTTGTCAATTGCATTTTTAATCATTTTTCTGTTATTATAAGTATATTTATATTGCTCATGATGCGTAGACAAATACAAGGTAAAACTGTACGTTCACTTATACACTGTTCATTGTGTTTGTTGAATTTCATTTAGCCAGCAGGCAGACCAAATGTTACGGAACTTGCACGCATCACGTAAAAGGTTGAGAGGATCTGATTTAGGGACTGTAATTAAAACCCGAGCCTCTGTTAATAACGGATCGATAATAAGAGAGGAAAGCAAAGAAGTCTGGCACAGCAGTACCGCGTCTGAGCTGCTGGAATTTGTGCTCGCTGTGAGCAGTGAACAGAGCATCCTCCATGACGGTCCCTGAAGGTGATTGTCGTGGCAGTACATTGAAATAAGCCTCCAGTTCTTCCTTTCTTATTATTGCCAGTCTCTTCTTCTTCTTGTTCTTCTCCTCCTCCTCCTCGTCCTCCTTATCTTCCTCCACTTTCTCCTCCTCGTCCACTTTCTCTTCTTCTTCTGCTACTCCTTCTCCTCCTCCGCCGTCTTCTTCTCCTCCTCCTCTTCCTTCTCCTCCTACTCCTGCTTTTTCTCCTTCTCTTTCTCTTTCTTCTCCTCCCCCTTTTCCTTCTTCTCTTTCTCCTCCCCCTCCTCCTTCTCTCTTCTTCCTCCTCCTCCTTCTCTCCTCTTCCTCCTCCTTTCTATCCAAGAAGGACAAGGGCCTCCCTAGTTGCCCTCCTCCATCCATCCCTATCCTGCGCTGCTTGTCTCCATCCAGTTTTTTTTTTATTGAGATTGATTAATTCACAAAACTGCTGAAAGCCAAATGGTACGTGTAACTATATGCACCGCCTACCGTAGGCTAGTGTTTAAGAACTTTGCGTTTTGCATACACAGAATGTTTAAGTGTTCGCTGTGATTCTCACCGTAGGCCGAAGCAGGTATAATTTTTTTGAAAAGCATTGATTGATTCGTCCGTGCACTGGAGATAGACTGTGTTCTCTGTGGGGGGAGGAACAGAATTGTTGTACATAATTCATACGAATCGGTCTTCAAATGGTTTTAATTTGGTGCTAAGTAACTTTGCAACTACTATAAGCATTATTAAATAATGACGAAGTAAGTGGCTTTATTTACCCCTTTAGTGTCCGTCCGTACTTTTTTTAAATTGTCATAAAATGTTTACTTCCCGCGTCGCGGATAAGTAAGTAAACTTACTTAATGTTAGGGTTTTCTCGTACACTTACAGACTTCATGGCTTACTTATTTTCTTACCGCGAATAAACTGGATTTATTTGAGTTTTACGGAGATATATATTGCAGCATATCAAATTTATATTCATCCAGTTGTAAAGGTGGCTGGCATATTTTAATTTTTTATAGCAGACTAAATAGAAAAGTCTGGAGAAACTTGACGTAGTGGTATCCTTCAGTGGTATAAATCCTTCTGAATGGCAAGTTCACTGTTTTTTAGTTCAGAAGTTACGATGTAGCTTGCGCACCTCAATGCGGCCATAAACATATCGTACTGCCTTTTCCTTCCCTGCTAGGATAAAATTTATATAAACTCTAATAATATATGTATTGCTTTTGTGACGTTATGTTACACGCTATATTTATTCATAGTTTTATGCGTTCAGAATGTGAAGTGTTTCATTGGTTTTGATGCTGGAACTGAATGTCTCGGTCGAGTAGTTGGCACTTCTGCGTGTCCTAGAGGTCGCATATTCAGTTCTTGACCAGAGGCTGCTTTGTGTCGATTGATTTATCATATGTGGTTACACGTATACCTCCAGGCAAATGTTGCAAATATGGCAATTTTCTATGGGTTACGAACGCTTTATTCAACGACGTTTGCAGCAGGCGTATGTATTTCGCAATCTTTTTCCCACTTTGCGATCAAAACGCTATGTATTTCATAAGGTACTATGAAATACGGTAAGAAACGCTGATGCGCGTTCTAAGTTGTATACAGTCCGAATGTTTAGAATGGCTGACTTCTAGTATTTAATGTTTTGTGTTTGGTTTTAATATTGCCTTGCAAGTTAAGCCTAGCTGTTTCAAGTAATCCCAGCCCTTCATGTTTTGCGTTGAAAATCCTGAGATAGGGATCACTTCGTGTTTATATTAGTATAGGGCTGAGGTGCGGGCCGCGATAGTGTACTCGGTATAGCGACTGACTACGGTTGGATGGTCCGGGGATCGAATCCCGGTGGAGGCGAGATTTTCCGCACCGGCCCTGGGGCCCACCCAGGGCCTTATATGCATTGGGTACAATATCTTTTCCGAGTGTAAGGTGCCCAGGGCTTCGCGTTGATCACCCACCCCATATAGTGCTGACGTTAAAGAAAGAGTAGAGCTACACATCTACTCCCCCTCTAGGCCTTCTAGGGTGAACTTTTATGGCTCAGGCAGTCGCCACAGGTCAGTTCAGTTGGGATTTGTGAGTGCCAGTCGGACAGGTTTTTCTCCGCGTGATTCGGTTTCCCCCCTCACTGTCACTCCACCAGTGCTCCGTACTCATGTGTTTATCACCAGTGCTTTAAAATCGTAGCAGTTGACAGCTTCGTTACATAACACACTTAAATACGACACTTTCTTGTAGTGTTACAGTATAGAAACAATGCAAGAGGTCGATGACTGCACGATTACAACAAATAAATAAGCCCTATACCATAAGTCATTTTAATTGCCTAAGATTAATGTCACTGTGGTTTTGAAGGGTGTCAGCGTCTTCAGATACACGCGTATTCGTTGAAGAATACACCTCCTTGATGAAGAGGGTGGGAAGGCTCGTCACAGTGATTGCACGCCTCTGAGTATAGCTAATCTAGTCGAGTGCTTTGATCCCCTGGCATTGGCCGTCCGGTTTAGTGATGCTGTGCTGTAGCCGCGGAGACGAGGGAAGGATTCTTTCTTGCTTGCTAGCTTGCTTGTAATGTAATTGTGGGCAGCACTCCGGCCCGGCCCGTCGTGACCTTGTGGGAGATCGTTCGGTCGGACTCTACCCGGCCCATGCGTGCTTGGCAAGGCGTCATTCTGAACTGCCTAATTCCGTTCGAAACCTGTTGTCAGCCGAAGTTTTTCGTAGGAAAATCCTAAAGAAAGAGACCACTTGAAGAGACTGTGACGTAGGTATGATGATAACATTAAAATCAATCTTAAAGAAGCAGGATGAGAGGTCGACTGGATTCGTCTAATTCAGCATAGAGACCAGTTGCGGGCTGTAGTGAACATGACGGTGAATTTTTGAATTCCATAAAATATGGGTAACGTTTTTAGCAGCTGAGGAAATGTTAGCTTCTTAAGAACTATCAGTTGCATGGAGTGAATTACGTAGCTGCAACTCAGACGAATTTAAAGTTTGGTGAAATTCCTCGCACTGGATCTAGTTAAGTTACTCGGGGGACAAAGAGTGCATCTCTGTGGTCGCGCATACATATTCCAACGTACCATTGCTGGTGGTATCATACCGCAGCCCTATAAATTCGGCAATATTCGTGGTTATCGTATTTGCATATGTATGTGTATATTATGTGTGTGTAGAGAATAGCTAATTAGAATAGTTTAGTCAATAAAGTGGTCACTAGCAGGCTGGACCACCACGTTTCTGTTCCCAGCACATGCTGATTGTTTTATGATCACGTTCAGGACCCACTTCGTTTCCCGTCCACTGCGTAGCTGGTGTTTGTTTATTGTAATTGTCTTCATTTCATTAGTTTTACTTATTTTTGCCCGTCTCTGGTAAACCTTTTTTCTTTCCGCTACTGTAGGGCTTGAATATTTTATAAATTTGTTCTTCAGTAATTTGCGTACATTTAGACGCTGTGATTGGAGCCGGGACTGCTGAGTCATAAAGTGATTGGCTACGGACTGGACGATCGTGGTTCACTTCCCGACAGGGGTAGGAACTTGGCGTCTTACCCTACGCCCGGTTCGGTTCTGGGACTAATCTCGTCCCGTCTCCAGTGGGTGTCGGCAGTTATTCCCAGCGAGGCTGAAGCGACCATGTCGCCAAACTGATCAGTCACTTGTTTCCAGCGGCGAGGGTAAAGATGTGTGAAGTTATAGTCATCGTGGTGTGGTGGTTAATTAGCATAGGACAGTTTTTTTTTACCATTGACGTGGGTGTTAATTTAAGAGGCTTACAGAAATAAATCTGGTATTCAGAAGGCAGGCTCTGAGTGAGAAATAATTTTACCATGTGTTTTGCTGAACGGAAGATTAAAAATATTTTCAGTTAAAGTTTGCAGGGTTTTAGGTAATATATAATGCGTTGTAGGATAAGTCATTCCCACCCAACCTCCTGTAAAATGGGTACCAGGTCTTTCCCGGGGGTAAAGTGCGGCCGGGGCGTGCTGCTGACCACTCACCCCTTTCTAGTGCCGCGGTCATGTAAGAGTAGAGCTATACCTCTACCCACCCTCTGAGCCACACCGGGCCTGTAACGGGATCACTTTACCGTTTAGGATAAGTCATTATTAAGGTTCCGTTTGAGGTTTGGTTTGATCTTCATGTAATGTGTGTGGGCGATAAGAACAAACAGAACCAACAAATACAAAGGAGGTACTGGCTTCTGAAGAAGGCCGTTGCGCCAAAGAGTCGGTTGATATCCAGGTTTTCAGGCGATCTCTTTTGCTTGATTGTCCCAGTAAAACTGTACGTGTGTGTATAGCTGCCAAATATGTAGTAATTTACACCTTATGAATTCCATGCAATTAATGACTGCCTGGTATCTCTAAACTGTATTTATTCATATTTCAATCGACACGTGTCGCAGTAGACTACAATTATTTCACTGCTAACTCGCGTAAATTTATTTTAAACGTTTGATGTTTTTGTAACCGTGCATCATTGATACAAGCAGCAAACTAGATGCAACAATAATAATTTTATTAACAATTTCAATCAGCTCAACATGTTTCGGGCGATAATTTCGCCCATCCTCAGGAGCACTAGACTGTGTTTACAGTTTGTGGTATAAAGCACCGACGGTGCTGCCTGCTGGTCACCAGCAGGCAGCATGACAAGGCCAGGTGCTGGACGGTTCGGGGTTTGATTTCCTACAGGTTTGAGAAATTTTTTCCTCATCCGAATCATCCAAACCGGCCCAGGTACTACGCACCTAAACGTCTCTAACGAATGCTGGCCGTTCTTTCCCCGCGGGTATAGCGGCCAGGGCGTAAATGGGTCACCCACCTGGAGATATTAGCAGATTTCTTATATCATGTCAGGATCAGCTTTAACGAATATCGTGTTGTTGAATGTTGCGCATTCCTGCTTTACTTTCTGACAATCCCGGGTTAAAAGTTTCGCACTTAAGAACGGCTGTCCTGAAACATTTTCCTCTGTATATCCAGGCAAGGGTCAAGATGGTGTCGGTAATTATTGTGACATGTCTGCTTCCTTTTCAGTTTATTATTTACGAACCGTCCTGTTTTTCGAATCTCAAGGCCCCTGTCCTTCTGGCTTATGGACACGCCCTTAAGTAAAGCAATAATAAATAAGGAATAAAAATTAGGAGCTTAAAACAGCTTATTTGAGAGGACAATTCTGCTAGAATCCACGGGGTAAATCTTCCTGTTATTCAGTCTTCCATTTCGAATGTCTTGCGTGTCTAATGCAATTTGTGGGAATTCAGAATCGCAGTACGTGTTACGTAGTGGGTTAACATGTGGGGACTCATTTGCAAGAGTTTAATTTTCACTCTATTATTGCTCATAATTTTAACTTACTACTACTACTACTACCTACTACTACTGCTACTACTACTACTACTACTACTACTACTACTACTACTACTACTACCACCACTACAGTAATATTTTCTTTTTGGAAATCATCTGTATTAATTGACTGCCAATTTTTTTTTACATGAAACATCACCGTTAGTGTAGTAAATATTTGTAGATATTGTAGACTGCCCATTTGGCGGGATGCGATGTTTTGAGATTTGTGTAGCTGACTACCCCATTCTTAAAAATGGCTACAGTTGAAGAAATGGCGTACAGAAAGTTAACCGGCAACAATAAGACATTAGAATTAGAACATTTGAATTATATAAAACGAAATGTGAATGGGAACACAGAATAGAAAAATTAGTGCAGAACTGAGAAGAAGACGAATAAGAAATGCTGTAAAATATAAACAGTGATAGTGACAGCTTATTATATCTGACATGTAATTTAATACAGTTAGATAAATACGCGGCATGTGTACGGTAAAAAGCCGGTGTTAGCAGTCGCATCCCTGGAGAATGTAATAATATAACTTACGTAATAAATTGTTCTGTATTCTGATTTTATTCCTGTGGGATATTGGGTTGTGATTCGATCGCTCACTGATGCAGCGGTATATCCCAGAATTACGGAATTTTCGGACTTTTTGTCGTTAAAATTAGCGGATTAAAATCCAGAGTTCTGCAGTGTCACATTCTGTGTAATTGGTTGCGTTGTGCTTAAATATTTCATACAGAATTTCAGGCATTTCTTCATATGTCTGTGTCCATGCAGAGTTCCGGTATTTAATCGGTTAAAAACAAATCCTTTGCTGTCCGTCGAACACAACTACCTCTTTGTTTAGAAACAACATTATTTGTAAATAAAAAGGCAGTTCTCTTCGACGGATAGTGAAGGGTTTGTTGTTGACCGTTCCACAAACACAACGGGATATAGTGTATTCCATTAAATTCATCAGTTACCACCATCACGCAGAACAAGGAATACAAATTTCATGTACTCGAAGTTATTTTATTACATTCCAAAAATAAGTTTCATAATTAATATATTATTTTTCTCTATGATCTAAGGCAATAGACAGGCTTGCGAGCCTAGATTGGGTGGCGTCGCAGGTTTATTCGTCCGCTGTATTATTACCGATTGTAGGAAATTGAAAGAATAATTGGAGACCCCCCCTTTGTCCTGCCCTGCATACTGTATTTTGTGAATATCAAACATTTGGTTGAAAAGTTCAAAACACGGACCGAAGAATATACGCGCGCACGCTGTCATAGCTTGGCAGTGTCTTACAAGCCGCCTTTTCTTTTAAGAAAGGAAAAGTAGTCTGAAACATGTATCTCAATGTTTTGTCTGCTAATGCCAAATGTGCATGCAGGTTACATCGCAAGGGCCCCCATTTACTAGAATTTTATAGGCTGTTTGACGAAAGCAAGAGTGGTTTTAACGTTCGCTGCTTAGGCAGGTGAGGATGTCTGTCGTGAAGTTGAGCTGCATGAAGGTTGCTCGTTGGGTTTAGTCGACTGTTGGCTGGCTTGTCCGAGTGCCAGCGACAGGTAGTCAGGCAGTGTTGGTTAGAGCGAGAACAGCTTTCACCACAGCCAGCTCGCTGAAGCAGTGCAGGTCCTGCAGCGGGTTCTGGGTTGAACTGTTCGCATCTGCTCAGTTATCGGTAGTATAAAACAGTTACCTTCGAGCTGCAAGAGAGGCAACTGCGTTGTATGGTGATGTGAGAAGTAATAGCGTGGAGTGATGTTGTGAGCTGCTGTTCAGGAATGGCAGCAACTGGTGTGTGTTTAAGCAAGCAGGTTATTTATTCAGTTTGACTGCAAGATAATGAGGATGTCATGAAATATGTACCCAGATGTGCCGTCACGCACTCCTGTTATGCTGAGGGGTTTCGTATCTGCGAAGTCATAGTTTAAGTGATAACAATGATTGTGCTTACAGTGGTTTATTGTGGAAGTGAGTTAAAGTGTTTCAGGGTCGGTTGGCAAGAAAAATATGTGATATGCGTCCCATTGAGGTTACTGGCATCACATGCTGTGTTATAATTGGCTGCTGCGGGGCTGGTTGACTTAGTCGTCCGAGAGAGAGATGCAAGTAACCGCCCGAGGGGTTCCACTGTCGCCCCAGCATCAGATGGTAATGGCCTCACGATGCGGGGCCTTCAAGGGTATTCACCCTCCCTGTCATTGCGGTTACTGCTGCACCTTGTAGCTGTGTGTTATTTTATTGATGATGTATATATCTGAGGAGTGATCTTAGGACGACTTGTCCTACCCTAAACCAACTAATGTAGTGAGAAAAGTGGGAAAATATTAATTCTATATGATGCCGTGTTGTAGACAGCAGATGCAAAAGTAAAGTAATCCAGGTATCGAAACATGAAGCCAATAACGTTCGAAAATTTAAGACGGCTCATGGGCGGAGGGCGGAAGAAGAAGGACCGTGCAGAATCGTCATTCAAACGGAGCGATTCTTTCAGGAGAATATCCATAAAAAGGAATTACTTGGAAAGAGGTGGCAAGTCCAAGCACCTTCAGCAGTCTACACAGGCAAGTAAAACGGTAGTGATACAGCCTGAATCGAATTCGGCGAAGCAACCTTTGGTGGTGAATTCTGCGGTCTTGGACGATGGACCCGAGTCCCTGGTTATTGGCTACAACCAATGGATTCGCTGTATGAAGGCTGAGAACTGCCCCGCTGTTGAGAGTTGCAGTAGCAGCAGTAACAAGGTCTGCAATCGAGTGCTGCCGTCCCAGGATGGAAGACCACCTACTCCACCTCCCCGTAAAAAGAATAGTGTTTGTACCGACTCTTCTTCAGTAGAAATCCTCAGGTTTGAGAGATCTCCTGTATTCACCCGCAGACGATTTAGGCCCTCTCCGCCACCTTCGTCGTTGGTGCTGGATCCTAAAGGAGAGGAATACGGAGGTAGTAGGGCAGATTCGGCACTAAGTGTAAGCCTGGGTCGCATTTGGATGGACGCTCCATTAGCAATGGCACCACGCAGCCTGGAGCTGCCACGGCTACCCTCCCCTTCATGCTCAAGTGGTGTAGATACGAGTGTTAACGGTAGGAGAGCACATCATTCTTTAGACAGCGCCCTGAAGGAGCGCAGAGAAGATCACATGCTCTGCAGTCGTCGTTTCCGTCATTACCCAGTCCGTCCCATGTCCCCCACAGGCTGTATCATACCCAATACGTCGCTAATCAGCAGAACTCTTTCCTCATCCACCCAGACCAATTCAACAAATAAAACACTCTCATCTCGGGGCTCCGCCGATCCCATCTGTTCCAGTAAGGATTCGGGCTTCTCTTTTTCGATCTCCATACCGAAATTGACTGACCTCACTTCCGCTGCAGGGGCACGAGGTGGGGGAGGCTTCTTTCGCAAGAAAAATACTGTGAAACCAAAGCCAAGCGTTAGCAGAGATGGCTACTTTAAGAGAACCAGCGGCGCTATAAAAACTGCAGACGCTCGAAGAGGATCGGTGCGACGGAGCAGTAGCCGAAAAAAGAAATTCGGTGGTCGCAGCTCGGGACGAAGTCGAAAGAAATGTCACGGTGGGTCGGCTCGATCCGAAATGTACCAGGTTGTGGTAAGTCGTCCCCCTCGATCACTCAGATCGCTAAAGTTAGACCCTATGATATTTGTGCCACCAGAGAAAAGGAAGCCTACAGCTAGTTTGAAGAAGCCACACCAACACCGGCGATACGAAGTGCAGGAAATTCGTGATTACTGTACTCCACGTGACACGGCTGTAGCGTCTGTAAACTTCCACGAGGACGAAGACGAAGACGAGGGTCTATACGAGTGTATATCCGGAGATTTTAATGAGCGGGTAGAAGTGGAGTCGAAGTTGAATTTAGACGATCGTTTTACGGAAGAAGAACTGGCTATTGCCTTGCCACCGAACAGTGACAGTGAGACGGAAAATGAAACGTATGTACCTCTGGGCGTATCGCCTGTGCCGCGTCGTCGTCCGGTGCGTAGGAAGAAGTCGGCACGTAAAAATGTCAAGTATCTGGCCAAACCGAGCATCCACCGTGCGCCATCCACACTGAGACGCAGCAGAAAGCTCACGAAGAAGACAAGTTGTGAGTATTTTGTCATTCTTCTCATCTCGCGCGCGCGCGTGTGTGTATGCGTGTGCGTGCGTGTGTTTTGGTGTGGTTTTGTTCGGATCCGTATACAAAGTCTGCCCATTTGCAAGCGTTCGGCCACAGTCCAAACTGCCGTTTCAACGTCTTCCAATTGTTTGTTGTATGCTGCTTAATTTCTCGCATGTCTGATCACCTTGAAAACACATTCGTATCTACCTACAATACTAGAATCCTCTTCATCATGTATTGAACACTGCGAAAGTGGTTAGATAAATGAATGAAGTGTTGTAACAATGAGACCATCTAAATTAAATAAAATTCGTCCTATATATAGTCCCTGTACCCTCTCAGTGACTAGCGGTCTTGTAATTACATATCATGAGTAATTATTACTCGTGAAAATACCCCACAGGGAAGACCTCATTTGCAGGTCCAAAAGTCATTATTAATCGTTGAAGTTAATCTGTATTCCTAAAATTAACCCCATTATTGATTTCAGCGTCATAAGTATGCTGTACTGATCAGCAGTTGGGAGTGATGGCATCTGTTACATGATACGAATAGGTAATTTTTTTTTTGCCAATGTTATGCTGGGAATTTGTTACAGTCGACGAGTGAAGCAATAAGATATATGCGTATTCGTTCAAAAAGTCATTGAAAAAACGTATGTGTCAATTTGTTTTGAGTTAGTATGTAAATAGTACTGAAAACATTAGTCTCTTGTATCGGTAGTGTTGTTTTTTTTTTTGTTGCAAAATTACGATCTATACAAAAATACACTTAAATAATTCCATGCAACCTCAAGGATAACTAGACTTACGTAAACTAGCATTAGATGTGTACATAAGGAGGAGCATCGTAGTTTATACGGGTCAACGAATGACCGAACTAAGAAGAATGGGATGGAGGGTATGTTGCATCCTTGCTCAGTTTTATCGGAATACCTGGGAATAGGAGACTATTTTGAAAACCTACACTTGTAGTATTAACCTTTTACAGTCTAGCGGTTTCTTTACGTATCACCAGGTTTAAAATTAAAAAATTCTACATGGTGCTCGCTTTGCGTTGAGTGTTTTGGATGGACCTCAGAACAGACAGCGACCTTTGCTTTATAAGTCATTAACTGATTGGTTTTTATAACCGTGGTGGAAAGTGTTTACAGCTCAGTACGGACTGATTCCTTATATAAAACAGATTACGTTTAGTCTTTAAAAGGCTAAAATGGAAGGAAGTCAAGTGGCGGGCTCTTATGAACGCGGTAATGAAAGTTCGGATTCCTTGAAAGACGCGAAATTTCGTCATTAGGTACGTGTGTGCGACTTGTATCTTCAAAAGAATGGATCTGCGCCACGCAGTTACGAAACCGACCTGTAACCATTTTTCATGACAAGTATAATAATTGCTAGCTTTGTAAGGTCATTTTGATGTTGTGACATGGAAGATTAATGCATCACGTGAATTCCCATCAGCTGTCCATGCTTGTTGTTTCTGTTACAGTACACAAGAGACCACCTTTTTCCTTAGTGGCAGTGTTTTTTTTTCTTTCGTTGAAAGTGTGTATGTGAATGACAGTTGTATGCCGAGATTGGCAAAAGGCAGCTGTTTCCTTTTTAACGCAGCGGTGGCCTTCAGCGTTAGCCTCTCTTAATAGAATCTTTTTCACTTGTACTGTTGATTACTGATTTGCAGAAGGAAAGGAAGCTTAGGGTGTTTGAGAACATGGTGTTGAGGAGAATATTGGGCCTAGGAGGGACGATGTAACGGGGGAATGGAGGAGATTGCATAACGAGGAGCTAAATGATCTGTACGCCTCACCCAATATTGTGCGGGTGATAAAATCGAGAAGAGTGAGATGGGCTGGGCATGTGGCGCGTATGGGTGAGGAGAGGGGGTGTATAGGGTCTTGGTGGGGAAACCGGAGGGAAGGAGACCAC
>Ga0136643_10005427_pt1 | contig 17957 bp, 20 predicted proteins | sample TergutLab28metaG_FD_96883 | JGI IMG/M metagenome (GOLD analysis project Ga0136643, IMG submission 96883) | Labiotermes labralis P1 segment gut microbial communities from Petit-Saut dam, French Guiana - Lab288 P1 (version 3) (version 3) | ecosystem: Host-associated > Arthropoda: Insects >...
CATAGTATATTGTGTATACAAAGAGAAATGTGACTTACAGTATTAATCTGGAAATGTTTGAAAATTACAGTATTTTACAAGAGTTGTTTATGACCTCAATGTTGTCACAATTAAACTGCTGAAGCAGAGATGATGCTGCTACAGTTCATCCTTATCTGAGGTTGTGTATCTAGTTATGACAGGCAGAGTTTCGAAAAATTCACTGCGCTCTTTGAAAAGTCCTTGTCCTGGCTGTAGCCCATTTTGAGTGATGCGAACGTAGTCGAGCACATCAGGCGAAGAAACAGGTTTCCAATTTGGTGCTGGATTCCTGTTACAAACAAAAAGTATTTTGTAATGAGGCATTTGTTAGGTAAACTGAAGTCACAGTTTGCTGTTTCACCGTCTCAGTTGCCACGCTAACTACTCTCCCATTGCGGTGTTCATCAGTGACGTTTTGTCTTCCATTTTGAAATATTTCCAACCATCCATACACTCTTCACTGACCCAAACAACTGTCTGCACTATTAACCTGGGTTCTTCTGTAGATTTCAGAAGGTTTCACACACACTGACCACAAAAAAACGAATAACGCTTCGTGCTTTTCCACGGTGCCAGTTAACAATGGAACGGCCATGTTGTGCGAGCTATTGTGCGTGCTCATAATGCTTGATCGTCACGACCCCTACATGGCAAATTGCTAAGGAACCATTTTGTGTCCCAAAATAAGATTTTTCGTTGTACATATTTTTTCATGAACTTTAGAATTAAATTCCTGTTATTTAATGACTTTCCGTCGTTAATCAGACATGCAAAGAAATAAGAATGCATGTACCATCTGATTAATCTGAAATGTGTGATGCCAAATTCTAAACCAAATTGAATGCAGAGTAATACGCATTGACAATCTGAAATGAATATGTAATTATTGGTGCTGTTGTTCCGTTTTATATTCTTAATATATTATCTAAAATGGATGGGGTTTCGACGGATCTAAATTAACAATTTGCAGTTTGAATAACAAAATTTTAATTTAAGAATATGGTGTTCCACTAGGATTTTTTTCTTACTTGAGTTCATGGTGTATTTAGATTATTTTTTTTGCTGTAACCACTAGGGAAGTACTGATTTCGTTTAGTACTAGTTATATAATTTTAAAAAATTTAGAAAAAGAATAGGTCACAATTTAAGTACCGATATCCCCAGAAAACCCTATTTTATATTCTTTATTTCACGGTAGTAGTAATGGGCCAGCCCTGGTCGGTCCCCCTAATGTCGTATATATATATATATATTGACCCGAGTTTCCCTGAAGAAGGACACTAGAAAATAAGTCGAAACAGGAATATGAGCCCCCGTACAGTCTGGTTGAGGTTCTTCCGTACGCACCCCTACGCTGATGATAGGGTTCAATGCATGGATGGCCTAAATGCGTCCCGCGCACTACTCGTTCTTGAGCATAATATTAAAAACGGTGTCAGGCCCCGTACAGTCTGGTAGCTGTTCCCCCACCTCTACGCTGATGATAGGGATGAGTGCAAGAAGAGCCTAAGTGATGCCGTGGCATTTCACATTCTTGCGTAATATTATTAAAAAAGGAAAGGATGCCCCCGTACAGTCTGGTAGAGGTTCCTCCGTAGCTCCAGGATCAAAGTGAGGCCAGGGCATTGCTCGTTCTTGCGCAATATTATTAAAAAGGATACTTATTGTGTGAGTGCCCATCCCCCGTACAGTCTGGTAGCTCCGACTGTAGTGTGAGAAGGCGTTTGACGTTGAGGGTGTCGGCAACCGCCGCCGCCGCCGCCGCCGCCGTCCAGTTTTGGTCTTTCCGGGGGATGCAGGGAAGGTCCCGGGCATTACTCTTTCTTTAGCATAATAATAATAGTAAAAAAGGATCGGCGTGGTTGGGGCAGCCGCCGTCCAGCTCGGTCCTCTTCCAGGCACTGGAGCCCACTACGTGGCCCCGCCCCCCTCAAGTTTGGAACTAAGAAAATTACGATATGCGGGCGTTCCGTGGTGTGGTTTGGTAGAGGGTCGGGCCTCAACGTGTGGTTATGAGAAGGCTCCCCCCGCGTGCTTTTATGAAGCAAAGGTTAATTTGACATCGTTAGAATTACATTTGAGTGCACGATAAGTTCCAAAGTCGACGTGATAGACCGTATGAAAATAATTTCGCACCCGCTTAGGTATATGTATGTCAACAGGCGTAACGCAAGTGTGTTGGTCACCCCTGTGGCAGTCCATGAACAATGTAATGCGTCGTTGGTCTGAAAAAAAAACAGTTGCCAGTCACGCGCAGAGTTAGAATAGTAATCAAGCACGTTCTCCTTGTTACTTATCTAACTGTATTTAAACACGTACACGAGCGTGCCTCTTTCCGCAATATCAGCAAGGCTGGGCTAGCTATAGGTAGGAAGGTGATGTCCCCAACTGACGCAGTTATCTACTTTTGAAGCCACTGACGTAACACAGACCTAATCAGAGTCTTTTGATATATCGAATGAGGGAAGGCGGAATCGACGCCTAGAGGTCTGTATAAAACGTAACCCCACCCCATCATAGCATTGTTGTGTTGGGCGCTTGCGTGTGTGCTTCGTGAAGCTGCGAGTGTGTGGTACATCCCCAAGCATAGCATTGTGTGTGCATCATGAAGCTGCTAGTGGTGGACGTCTGTGTGTGTATCGTGAAGACAGGAGGTAGGTGAAGTTTGTACATGATACCTCAGTGCAGTTAGTTTTTTGACAGGCCAACGCACATGTTGCAGCATGACCATCACGAATACACTTGCGCAACATCGCTTACGTTTCCATACATAGCAGCTGTGTTTGAAGAACTTCTGTTTACGGCTTCTAAAATGTCTATTGCATTCAACACGGGGATTCGAACGCTACAGAATGCGCTCGGGGGACTGGCCATGCAGACGCTACCAAACATGTAGCGACTGCGCGGCTATACCTCCGAGTGCATTGTCTGACGTTCGAATCCGTCCTGCAACAGACATTTTAGAAGTCATAAGCAGATGCACCTCAAACACAAGTATGTATGTGAACGTAAGCGAGGTTACGCATTTGCATTCCTGAGATCATCATCTTGTAACATGTGTGTAAACCCCCTTGAGAGAGAATTGATGTCAGACTACACCTAGGTGGTCGTTGCTGCATCCGTGTCCTGGTGGCTGCCGAGGTGGTGGTGGTCGTCGTCTTCGCTGCTGCTGTATCCGCGCCGGTGGTTGCTGCTGCTGCTGCTCCTGTGTGTGAAGAAGGCATGACGGGGTGTCGAGAAAACAAAGGTAAGTACAGTTAATATTTTTTTATGTGCAGTGATAAAATACACAATTCGGTTAAAATTAGGCGTTTATTTGGTTAAGCAATAGTCATACATAAATTTATACAGATGTCACGAGTTCCTCGAACAGATGACGATAGTCTATGAGGTCACTGGCGTTAGGCACAGGTTCGACATACGTCACTGAAGTTACGGACGATGTCACATACGAAAGTACGTCCGGCAAAGCGGTGGTGTAATCGAGCAATTGTTGTTGCACTATGTGAAATATTCGGGCGAAATTTTGTAGGGCCATTATAGTTAGGCTATTGTACTGCGTGTCGAAATAGAGTCTTGCCGACCCGAAGTTTTTCGGCGGTGATAGGCGGAAGGCACCGCCCACGCACACTGCCCCGATCCCTCCTCCATTGCAGGCGGAAACGAGCATCTTGGGCAGACAGTCCGCCAGCGTGTCGATATGCTCGTCCTTGAGAATGATGGATTTCGACCCGCCCCTCCTTATGGCGCCGAATTCCACCAGCGGCTGATAGTCGCGTGCAGGGTAGAAACCGACAGGCACGTATTCGGTCATGTCGGAGTTGATGAAAAATAGACGTCTCAGCAGCACTCTCTGGGGATCGAAGACTGCACTGGTAGGCCAGAAGGGGCAGATGTCGGGCGAGACGTCGGGCAGCAACTGCTCCAGGGCGCGCTTCCTCTTAGTAGCAGGTTGGCGACTAGTAGCCATCGCAGCGGCAGCAGAATGATGCGGGACGTGCTCGATCGGGGTTTTTATAGAGACGCAACAAAGTCTGCACAATGACGGGTCATATCAGTTGGACATTGGACAAAGTCCTTCTTCTGCAGATAGTACATCAACCAATCGTAGAGTGAATGCGCGGTTTTGGTTGCGCAAGCAAATTTGGGAAACTTGTGACATGGCAATGTACACCAGCGTTTGTGATTGAAAGAGATGGATGGGGGCACGCGAGATCCTCTAGTTTATGGATCGGCCGTCCCGTCAGCCCGGCGAGGAATGTGCATTTAGAGACGCCGCAGGCGTAGAGGTGTGCGAAACCGGCGTCAGTGAGAACCGTGTGCAATTCCTTATATTCGATATGCCCGTCGGCCCAATTCAGGCCGTTCTCTGACGAGCCGTGATCCCCCATCTTGTAGGGGCTCTTGAAACGGAACGTCTCGGACGCGGCGGCGCTAACCATGCACAATTCCTTGACGACCGTCTCGTTCTGGCGCCCTCGCAAGAACTCGTAATCAATCACGACCTTCCTGCCAGCCATGTTAGATTAGGAATGATTAGAAACGGGCAGAGTACTTACCTTTTATAGGCAGCTGCGGCAGCATTGACCCCAGCCGCCCCGAGACATCTGGGCCCCGAATTCTGTAGTGAACAGCCGCTCCACCTGCTGGTCTGCATGGTTGCACGTATCAAATAGCGAGGTGAATTCCTGGGGCGTGTAGCCCCGATCCATGTAGAGGGAGAATAGACAGCAGTACTTTCCACAGACGTCGGTCGTCAGGCCATGTAACTGTCGCCTGTTATAGTCCCAGGTCGCGCAGTTGCGGTTGATGAATCCCTGGATACTGTGTACGAGCGGTACGATGCCATAAGAATCGAAATAGTCGGCACTCGAAGATTTGGGTCTGAAGTGCACGCCTAGCCAGTGTGAACGTTCCTCTGTGTGGGGATCGGCATTGACGATGACGGTGAAGGTACGCGTGATCGATTGTGGTAGGAGATCGGAGGGGAAAACATCGAGGAAGGAGCTGACGTCACGCAGCGCACACAGTATCTGCACGGTATCCATTAAAAGTCGGTCGTAACTGTACGTTCGAAATCTATGAGGACTGAATTGTCGAATTCTAGGTACAACAGGCACGTGATCGCCTCGGCCAATGGCTTATTGAATTTCAACTCGATCGTGATACTGCCGTTCGCGGGGTGGGACGTATGACCCTCCGACGCGCCCCTATCAGGTGTGAGATCAATGAGTAATTTGAAATAGCCGTTTATATACATATCGTGTCTTATCTGCAGCCCCGTGTTCGAGTGATGTATGCCAGACTCTTCGAATAGCGTCCTGTAGCCAATGACGGACGTCTTTTCATGATCCATGCCGAGAGTCAGGCCCTCGTTAGGGAATTGTTTACCGTTCACAAACAGCGAAAAATCGCTGATGTTGTAATGCTGAAATTTGTACGGGTTGCTGTCCAACGAACCGTTAAAATCTGTATTTTCGACCATGGTGAACAGCAGAGGTTTCGGGATGGGACCCAGGAAGGTGTTGTCTATAGACATGGATTTCGACCCGGCCGCGAATGTGAACGTCTTGAGTTCGACTCTCGTAAGGTTGTAGCGCGCGAGACTCCCCCTGTTTTTCAGCGTCGCAGTGTGAGCCAGCAATATGGCGGAGTTCGGCCTGACGCGCCTGACCAGTAATTGGGCGTCCAAAAAATTGAAAACGGTCTTTGAATCGACGCTCTTGTTCATCAGATAGAAGTTAGGTCGGGCCTTGGTCAACCTGATCTGCAACCAGACGCCCGGCAGCAAGTATAGGGGCACGTTAAATATGTCGCTATGTAATCGATCGAATAGCTGTATTTCCCTACTCGCGCTAATCCTGTTCCAACGAAGGATGAATCCCTTGTTGGTCATGGCGGTCACATTCTCGGCCGAGGGGTCGACAGGCTGTATGTCGCCAGTATCGAGATACCAGTAGGCGTTCGAGAGATGAGTGACTGCGGCATCTGAGCCATATATCATGAGCGTCTCGAGATATGAGCGGTACTGGTTATGCTCGCTGGCCTGCGTGATGTTGACGCCATTGAGAGTGACGTTACATTGACTAAATAGGGAGTGGAGGAAATTATTTGTCACGCCCGTGTGGTCCGAAAAATCCACATCCTTTCCCGAGGCCGATATCAATTTACCTCTGACGTACAGTTTGATATCTATATCGATGTACGTGTCGTTATCGGCAGGTATAAGAAATTCCAGATCATTTTAATCGACGGGGCAATCGGTTTATATGCGACCTCTGTTGTCCCGAGTACAGACTTCTGTATAGGCCTATGTGCAAAGATGTCAAACTTGCTACTGACGGACGCTATTTCGGCTGCAGACATGATCGCTGCTGAAGAGTGACTGAGGTGAAACTAGGAAAAGATGTCCCTTTTTATTATTTTTCTCGGGGCACGCCTGGGACCATTCTTCATCGTCTTCCTACGTCCCGCCACAGCATCACCGTGGGCGCGTTTGCGGCCCCGGCACCGGCCCCGCAATTTGCTAATCAAATTTTGGACGGATTCAGTCACGTGTTTAGACACTATATCCCCGGCAATCACGTCGGGCGCGTTCAGCGATATCGGTAAGGATTTTGCTACCGGTACGCAACGTCTCGAGCCCCACTGCTTTGGCTCCGCGCCACAGGAATGGGCGGACCCAACGGAAGAGACTGCCGAAAAAATTACCGATCCCGCGTCCTGGCTGAAGGTAGAACCGGGCGGAGTAGACGGGACCGATCTCCTGAGTAGTTAGGCCGTGACCCGCCTGATTTAGGTAGTACACTTCTAATTCATGCATCGCTCTAAATGTCCTATTCAAGATGTCGACGCCCCATTTTATACACTTTTTTCACCACTTGTAATTCTTCCGAAAATGAAGCACCACCTTCGTGGGCGTCGTGCTGTCCTCGAAGGGGATGTGCAGCCCTTCGGTCATCAGGAATTCTATTCGAATGTCCTGAAATCTCCGCTGCTCGAAAGGCACGTAATACACGTTTCGAAACTCATGCTGACATGATGACGATGATGGGAAGAGAATGTCCGCATGCTGCGGACGGTGCTGTCGCCCACAAATTGCGGTGATATCAGGTTACTGTATATTAGGGCGAGTGTTTCCTCGGGGGGTGAGGAACACGAAATGTCACACAGACCCACCTCCCAATTGGAAGTGGAACCCAGGTCCACGGACTGAGCCAGTTTCACCGTGAAATCGGCGTGAGTATTCTGTTCGTAGATGTCGCGCGAGGCGTTGCTGAACAGAGTGACGTAAAAATGGCTTTGCGTAGCCATACTTTCAGATATTCTTCACGCTAGCTGCAGGCACCCAAGAGTCGAAGTCCTGACTGTAACCTCGGCAGTGGACGAGATATTCGCGAATGCCGCGTCTGAGCCTCTTGTCCAGTATTTTATTTATCTTATAGGAGGTCTGGTCAGTTATTCGTACGGGGGTCAGTTCCTCGCGATAAAACTGACCGTCGATTGGCGTGCCATTTAAATTCTCTAGTTCATAGACGACTCGCGGCCACCTATCGATTACTTTCGCGACCCTGAAAATCTCCGTGCTGAAACTCTGTTCGTCAGTCTTAGCGAACCGCATCTTCTCTTTACTCATGCGAACGTGCTGCCCCACCCGAAACGTCGCTGCTTTCGCGACGCGAACGCGTCCCTGGGCCTGCTCCATCCTTTTCCATATCGCCATCACATCCGAGTCGGTGACTCGCGAAGGCGCCATGCCTGTCGTCGAGTGAATCGTGTCATTGTAGGCCTTGACAAATTTCGGCAGGACATCGATATATCTGTAGGTATTTTTATACGTAAAATATTTATAGTCTATCGCGAATCATGCGTTGCACGCGTTCCACTGCCGCACATTTCAATTCGGTGTTCCTGCACACCTGAAACTGAAAGCCTTCGTCCCGTAACATGTCCTGAAAATGTTTATTTAGAAATTCCTTTCCCTTATCAGTTCGTACCCATATTGGGCCACGTCCTGTCGAACATTTCGGGTCATCGAATATGGACCGAAACGCCAAGGCGACAGACGGCCCGTTATTTGTCTTTATGGGGATCAGATGTAGATATTTCGAGAATACATCTATTACCGAAAGAATGTATTTATAATTATCATTATATTTGGCATAGGGCTCTACATGCAAGAGATCGTATTCCCACACATCGATCAGGGGATTACGTGCAAAACGCTTCCTCACCGGCCTATGAAGCGTATGGGCATCCTGTTTCTCTAACCAGGCTCTGATGACGTCCGGTTTACCTTTCTTCGCTGCAAGCCGAAGCTTCTGCAGAGTCGAGAAAGCCGACGGTCTGGCGGGGTCATAATATAATTTGCTAATACTTTTGCCACCTACGTCGTAGCGAGGATTCGACACCCCGTCCGTTCGGTTTCGCGAAGAGAGGCGCAATGACATTGCGAAATTTCTTTCCTCGCGTTATATTAATGTTATCGCCAGGCTGATATCTAGTCAAATGAGCGTTAGTCAATATCAATATTTTTTTATATGTCTTCAGGTCCTCCTTGCCTGTAAGTTGCATATTCACGTTCTTACGCGTCAATAGTTCCCACAGCCCCTCAGTCCCTCTAAACACTGTTCCCTTAATTGTGATATTGTCATCGGGATCTATAAACGCGGGGGAATCACCAATCATCAATTCCTCGCCATCCTCACGGATACCGCATTGTGTCGAGAAAACGCCTCGGGGGGCTAGCTACGATTTATTCTTCCTCTTCTTCCGTCTGAGCCCCTCCGTGACGTCATCGTCATCGTATCCTCGTTTAGGGGTCGATGACGAAGGAAGGGAGTTGGGGACCGGGGCGTTTTCGCCGCGTCTTTAGGGAATGTACGCGTAGTTCTTTGGCCCACCACTGATAAATTCCGAAATGCTCTCTGAGTAGCGCAACTCGGAGGTCAAGTCCCCCAATTTGTCCCCCGTTTCGATCAGCGGGTTTCACCCCTCGGCTGAATGTATATGACAGAGTCCGTGTCACAATACATCGCGTTCTCTCGCAGCCCGTCGAGGTAGCGATAAAGATGGATTCTTGTCCCGGCGGTGACGTAAGCCCCAATTACGTCGTTCGTATGACGCAGATTATGCACGTCTTCCTCTGCACCACGCTTCCACGAGATGTAGACTACGTCATCGCTGGCAAACGCGAGGTTCGTCACCCTGACTCCAGGGGTGGCTAGGAATCCATACAGATCTTTCGGCTCCGAGATAATTTTGGTCATTGTCCTATCGTTTCTGTCCGTCAATTTGTCCCACATGGAGTTGAGACAGAGTTTGGCCAGACCCCGTTTGGCAGCGTTATACCTGATCGCTTCCTTATCTAGCCGTGTCCCTTCGCTCTTCGAAAACGAGTCCACATATCGGTCCTCGTCTTCGGGACTGTGGACCCAGCTGGAATAACCGCTAGCCTCCGCTTTTAGTTTCAAAAAAATATTTATATAGGCGACGAAAAGTCCGCCCTCGTCTGTTTCGGGATTATACTGCGTTACCTGATACTCATACACCTCATATCTCGAGTATCCGGTACCCCTTTTCGACGGCCAGCCACAGCTCGTCCATTACCCACGTATCTGTGAGGGCACGATCCTCATCTCGGGTATGGACACATTCCTCAACTGAGGTGAGGACGTACGTTCTACACAGGCAAAACATGAGTTCACTATTACACGTGAGAGGGAGGACGGGGTGATACAACGTATCTGGTGGAACGATCGAAAATTTGATCAGGCCATCCATACGCAGGCACGGTTCTATATCCTTACACGCATCCCCTACGTGAATGTTCGGATGGCCGACGGGGAACATGAAATACTTGCGTATGTACGGGTAGAGGCTCATGCCATCGACATATTGAATGGTCTCATTCTCGCGTGCCTTATAGTGGAGACGCATTGCCTCGGTTCGACCTCGGTACGCGGCATCACGGGTACGCAGCGGACTCTGCTGCACTATGGGTCTCCCTGCATCCTGAAACTCACATTCCCATTGCACTTTGACCAGGTATCCCGCTCGCGTTATCTGCTCCAAGCGCGACATCGTTTGTTCGTAGCGTTCCGCTGGCGTATCACCTCTCAGCGTGGTAACGTCATGGAACGGCTGGCACGTGTGGCTGTGATAGAAGCAACCAAAGAACTCGTAGACTGTGCGTGTCTCGGGGCAATACCCATCTACACTGAAGTGGGGTAATTCGGGCAACCTGTACTCGCGACCGTTGCGACAATGCATTATCTTCACACCGTCCGTCTCTTCCATATGCAGCAGCCACATTAACGGCTTCTTGCTATAATTGTTATTACAAGTGTACCCCTCCGGTATGTATGAGTTCAATAGTGTCGGCTGCAGAAAACGTTTACGCATAACCTTATTGCAAGCCGACGCAATCGGTATCGACTCGAGAAATACTTCTGTGTTCCCAATTTGCATGAATTCTCGCCTAAAGACTCGACCCGCCTGTCTTAGGACCGTGACGTCATCCTGGCAATATTTTTCAAACACGCGCCTGTTGTCGAATATCTCTGATTTCTGGCTCTCGTACCACGCGAGAAATTCCTGCCTCTCCTCCTCGCCCATCGCATTCACGCCGTAATACTTAATGTCGGGAATGGGACCAATGTAATCGAGGTTTTCCTCAGTATTTATTAGGTGAGGATACCACGATTTGAAGGCCGTCAGACCGTACGCCTCGGGCAACTTACGCAGAGCGCACGGAAGGAACGACACGCTATCCAGAAACACTAGATTCTCCACTTTCATGCACATAATTTAAAACCCATTCATAATTATTTCGGGTTTCTATCTTAGTAGGATCGTCCTATTCAGGATGAAATGGCATTGTGCTATAGCTACGATCTTATTGGCCCAGGTATGAAAGCAAGTCCCCCACAGGATCTTGCCAGAACGAGTGCTTCCTCGTACCGCATTGCACGCAGTCTCCGTCACCCGCGTCCTCACACCGCGAATAAAACTGCTGCACGCAGACGAGGTTAGGTACGTGTAATTTAGCTTCGGCCGTGTACTCGGTATTTTGGGTAGTCTCGAAATCGTAGAAGACGTATAGTACCTTATCACTTGCGGGGGGCAACATATCATTCAGGGGCTCATATAGCACAGGTGACCTATTTCTTTGTTCTGATTACAGTTCTCGCAGAAACGCTTGTTACATTCGTGATTTTCGCGCGTCACAGCCCATCCACACGTCGCGCAACACCGCTTACGTTCACACACGGATTTTTTCTTCATTGAGAGCTGCTTGTGATTAGAGAAACATGTTTGGCTTCTAAAATGTTTATTGCATGCAAAGCAGGGTATTCTATCGCCCGAGAATGCGCACGAGGGTCAGGCCATACAGTCGCTACACGTCTGGTCGTAGGCGTGCGTTACGTCACGTCAAATGATTTGTGGCACCCTTTACACACGTACCTTCTTGCCATGGCAGCAGTAAGGTTAGTGATTACGTGATAATGTCTTTCGACATCATCGTAAAGCAGATTAATTCGTTTGACCGATCCGACTTGCCCTTCGAACATTACATCTTCGCAACTCAGACCCTGGTAGACGACTATCTTATACTCCCGAAAGTGTTCCTGGAAACGAACTATTTCAGGGATCCCCGCCCCGTTGGACAGATCTATGCCGGTCATCTTGAGTAGCTTTTGGACCGCAGGACGTATCTTGTAACATCTTCCATACGAATTATAATTCCGATCTTTCTCTAATCTAGAAATCGCTATTATGAGGGCGTGTGGCAGGCAGTTTTCCTCTGCCTTCACTTCAACGATGCTTTGCTTGAGGTGCGCCATTACGGAGAGTGATCTGCCCTTGCTCTTCAGGGCACATCTACCGAACCCTACGGACATCTTGACCGAATGCGCGGTTACGAATAACGTGTCCAAGGCGTTGAATCTAGAATTCGACTGGGAGACTTTTTCAAACACACTCCATATCACGTCCGCGGATAACTGATCTTTCCGTCTAAAGCTGATTCCGATCGGCTTGTCATTCTGATTCACCTGATTTTGAATAGTCATCCCCACCATGTCACCATAACCTACATCGCTTAACGCGTGCTCGATGAGATTGTTCACACTGGCTAGGAAATGTGTTACGGGATTCGTACTATCTGAAGGGGGTATTAAACGCACTGTAAGCTGCCTTCCTACGGCATTGTACCACCTGTAGTGTCTCGTATTCGCGTCCACAATCTCGAATCTGCGAGCCATGATTTCTCTGTACAGTACGATAGACAACTATTTAGGATTGACACACCTACAACATCTTCTATCTCATACCTCAACCGCAGTCAGAATAGTACTTACGGTTCCCGTACAAGCCACCTCCAATTTCTTCAGTAGTCAGATTATTCTGACGAATCCAACTGTTGCTGCCACGCACACGCGACCTTCTATTTATTGACGACGGACTACATTTTTTTGTGGCGGATGCTGACGTCATGTACTCTGTATCAATGCGCCGCTTGGTTTATGTCACTCTCGTATGCTTACGTCATGTTCTTTGTTCCAGACGCTGTTTGACAAGGGAAATGTGGGGGAGGAGGAGAACGCTCGCCTGGTCGCCAGCATCATGCAACCCGACGTCCCTCACCCCGCGCCGAACGCGGAGGAGGAGAGGATATAGTGCTGCTGTCGTGGAGGCAGATCCTACGGCTGCTAATGAGATGGGATCCTTTGATCCAATATACAGCATGGTTGCACGAATTGGAAGCAGCCATGAATGATCGCCCGACAGCGCACAAAATGCAGGCCATGGACCAACCGGAACGCAACATCTTGAAGGACCTTCGGGAAATCTTGCTGGCAGCGGATACGACCATCCCTAGCACCCTCGTAGAATCAAGCAAACAACGCTTCCTTACGCTATGTAATCAGTTAAGAAAAGTTAACTTATTTGGGATGTCCTATCCGCTGCTAGCAGTACTAAACGTTGTCGAACTCTTTAAAGTACCGGCACATGAAGTACGCCGACGACGTCGACAGTTCGCAGGCCTCGTCCTCCCAGACAGGGAGCTGACACTCCTCCTCCGCCGTTTGCAGTATAGCTACATGTACAATAAGGGACAATTGTATGTATTTTTTTTATTTTCCTTCTTGACTCGCTAATAATAATATACGTTACCCATACGCCTATTGTGTTCTCACCTTTTATCCTTTTCCCTATACTTCTTCACGGGTTCAACGTCCGTGCATCACTGTAACATATTCGTCACGGTACGCCCGCCATATTCTAAGTTTCTTAGTTCCAAACTTGAGGGGGACGGGGGCCCGTAGTGAACTCCAGTGCCTGGAAGAGGACCGAGCTGGACGGCGGCTGCCTCCAACCACGCCGATCCTTTTTTACTATTATTATTATGCTAAAGAAAGAGTAATGCCCGGGACCTTCCCTGCATCCCCCCGGAAAGAACAAAACTTGGCGGCGGCGGCGGCGGCGACGGCGGCTGCTTTCGACACCCTCAACGTCAAACGCCTTCTCACACTATAGTCGGCGCTACCAGACTGTACGGGGGGTGGGCACTCACACAAAACCTATCCTTTTTAATAATATTGCGTAAGAACGAGCAATGCCCTGGCCTCACTTAGGTCCTGGAGCTACGGAGGAACCTCTACCAGACTGTACGGGGGCGCCCTTTCCTTTTTTAATAATATTACGCAAGAACGAGTAATGCCACGGCATCACTTAGGCTCTTCTTGCACTCATCCCTATTATCAGCGTAGAGGTGGGGGAACACAGCTACCAGACTGTACGCGGCCTGACACACTTTTTAATATTATGCTCAAGAACGAGTAGTGCGCGGGACGCATTTAGGCCATCCTTGAACTGAACCCTACCATCAGCGTAGGGGTGGGTACGGAGGGAACACAGCTACCAGACTGTACGGGACCTGACACCCTCTTTAATATTATGCTCAAGACCGAGCACTGCCACGGCCTCACTTAAGCTCTTCTTGCACTCAACCCTACCATCGGCGTAGGGGTGGCTACGGAGGGACTGCAATATCAGACTTTACGGGAGCCTGCCACCCTTTTTAATATTATGCGCTCAAGAACGAGTAGTGCGCGTGACGCCTTTAGTCCATCCTTCCACTCAACCCTACCATCGGCGTAGGGGTGGCTACGAATGGACCGCAATATCAGAATGTACGGGGGCCTGCCACCCTTTTTAATATTATGCGCTCAAGAACGAGTATTGCGCGGGACGCATTTAGGTCATCCTTGCACTCAGCCCTACCATCAGCGTAGGGGTGGCTACGGAGGAACATCTACCAGACTGTACGGGGGGTCATATTCCTGTTTCGACTTTTTTCTAGTGTCCTTCTTCAGGGAAACTCGGTTCAATATATATACGATATTAGGGGGACCGACCAGTGCTGGCCCATTACTACTCATGGTACTTAGTATGTTCTCTACCACCACCACCACCACCACCACCACCACCACAATCACATTTCATTAACTGACCCATTCAGAACAAATACAGTTTTGCTTCATGCTATATTTGAGAATGTCTCATGAAGTAGCTGTGAAAGTAGTCATTGTGATCTCCCTTAATGTATCAATTGCAAGCTGAAGTATAGAATGTGTCTAACATACCCTGTGTGGGCAAAGTTAACCCATAGGGATGTCATTGTCTCCACCATGTCTTCGTCCTCTGGTGTTAATTTCAAGTTGGGCAACATGTGATTTTGCGGGAACAGGTACAGCAGATCGTCCATATGAACAGGACCTGCAATTAAAAATAATATTAATACCAAATTTTGATATAAACATGAATGATAGGAGTTGTATAAGTGCAATGTGAATATTATTCACAAAGTCTATGTGGCAAGTGAAGGTATGAGCCACTCACTAGAATATTAAATATGGGGCAAGCCCTGCGTGGTGTTCAGCTATTAATAGTGACATAAACACAGAATATGCTGTGGTGAGAAACGTCAATGATATGATGCGAAGAAAGTGCTAATCGAAAGAAATCCCAAATTTCTCTCCGTGGATGCATGTATTTATTTTTGACCTCAGTGGGTTGGACATGTACAAAGACTCCCTCTCAACCATATGTACAAAAAAGATGTGCAAGCTGAGTGTAATTCCAGTTGACCAGTGGGGTGTCCCAGCTTTGAAAGGGAGGAAGGTGTACAAGAATGTGCTGCCAGACTTCTCTGGTGGCACAACTGACAGTTGACGGCACCATATAAAATACTCTGTAGGCAGATATTATAGGAGATCAAGGGTTGACTATGGGATGTAGTGTCATATAATGGATGGTTGGATGGATGGATGGATGGACAGATGGATACAAGTGTTCTCTTTTTGTGTCATAAAGAACAGCATCAGTAGGAATTGTTAGTTCATTGCTTGCAATACAAATAATGGGGATTGTTAAAGAAGAGATGCTTGTGAAACACAGTAGGGTATGCTGGAACAAATGTAATTGATTCTAGAACCTCATTCGTCATAGCATCTGTTCGTTATAGCATATATTGGATTTTGTGTATTTATGGGTAATCCATTCCATGCCCACAGCCTAGAGCAAAGTTACCATCCAACTGCTTAACCCAGAGATTCCCTTCGCAACTTGTGCAATTTTTGTTTCTTCCTTTTTTTTAAATTGTACTGATCGTTGATTTAGCTATACCATATTCAGCACTTAAATCTCGTACCCTTTTTCCACTTTGTCACTTGGAAATTATTTCTTTATTAATGTCTAAGTTAATTAGCTTTCTCACTCTATTTTGGCATCTCTTAGCTAAAATTGTATAGCAGAATAATTTTAAAAAATATTTTCACTGCTAAAGGCTCTAATAAGTAGAAAACTAAAATAAACTGTTAACTGTACCTTACAAACAATAACAAACCGGGAAGGTCTGACACATCATGCACACGTGCATGCTACATCAGCCGATATTAATCCTCTGCGTTTGTTGTAGCATGTTTTCATTGGGGCGTCCTATATGTTATTGCCGAAAACTGTTCATTGTAGCCTCGTTTGTTGTAGCATACCCAACTGTATTTGGATATAAGAGAGGAAGTAGGGGTAGAATGTAGACAACTGCATCATTTGAGGATATTTGTGACTTGTACTGCTTGCGAAATATTGTGGGGATGATGAAGTGAAGGTGGATGAGATGTATTGGGGCATGTGGAATGTATGGGAGATAAATGTGTACATAGTTTGGTGGTAACATCTGAAGGAAAGAGACTACTTGGGAGACCAATGTGTAGATAGGCAGATGGTATTAGAATTGATCTGGAAGACAAAGGCTGCTTGGGTGGGTGTGGATGGGGCTTTCTGGGATGGATATATCTGCCATGAGTGACAGTGAACACCAGGCGTTCTCACTGTCAGTAATATACACAGGTGAACAGTCAGCTTTATTCTCCAGGCACATTACACCAAGGGAAAGAGCCTCTTGTATTCAGTGATGGGTTGTTCGCTCTCCTGGTGTTGAATGTGGCAGACCCTCTTTCTGCATACAGAGCTGTGGTCATCCAGTGTATAGCCATTTACTGTACCAAGCTACCACAGCTCATATGATGTCATGTACACATCAGTATTAACATTGTAACGTTTCATCTATATTGTGTGTGTGTGCATGTGCAGGTGTGCACATGCTCAGTTTCATGTTCTGAAAAGAAACAAAGATGTAGGGTCCTCTTACAGCCCATTGCAAATATTTTACATGTTCTACAAACTGTAAACACTCACCACTGTCATGTGTTGCATTCATGAGCAGACTAATGAAGCTGTTACTACCACGATAGTCAAAGCAGTAGCAGTAGATTGTTGCCCCTCTCTTAGAATGAAATATCACTGCTGAATTCATCCAGGTGAAGAAAAATAAATCTGTAAACATCTGTCATGGAAACATTCTACTTCAGTGATGTATTCAAAGACAATGCATGAATGACATTTAACCTCCCCAATGGAATAGCACATTGTAATTTAATTTGCTTGGACTGTTGTTGTGAAATGTAAAGTTGTCCTTGTGCATTTCATGAAAATGTATGATGGAGTGGAGGTATAGCACCATGCATTCTTAACATTGAGTGGGCAGCCTCATATTCTGGCTCCTCTACTTTACTAGGACAAATTCCTGTTATGTATTAATATTAAAACATCTTAAAGAAATTGTGCTGGTGATACAGACTGATTCATGGTGTGGGATCTTGTGTAGATTGCAATGAATCTTTGGTTTTCAAGAACTGGCTGATATTATTTCACTGCCATTATCTAAAAAAGGATTGTCCACCATGAAGTTACTACAATGGTCCTAAATGTTTATCTGACTTAATGTTTTATGAAAGTAGAGGAACTTTAAGTAGATAGAATGTACTGGTCTGTATGTTCTGATATTACAAATGTGTATTTGTGTCATGGAGGACATGACAGAAAATGGTGTGAAACTATGTACAAATGTTGAACTGAAAATGAATATGGCAAATGAGAAGTGTCACAGTTTGTAAATTAAAAAGAGGATAAATTTAATTAAATCACAGGCTAATAAACTGTTTTCATAAATCTCCCAAGTAAACTGATTTGAGTCACTGTTGTGCAATAATAATCACACGTAAAATGAGAAACATAAATAAAAATGATTCTGAAAATATATACAAGGGTGAGTCACACAGTGTCCAGCAACATTTGTTTTTAAATTTTGTTCTGTTGGCTGTACTCCTGTAGAGGGCATAGGGTGGCCCAGTGGTCTATATGTACTGAAAATAATGGTAATTATGTGGAAAAATAATACCGTTAGACAGGCTGCAATAATATTGTCTTGTGCTCTGAGGTTTTCAATTTATAGATGCTGATCGTTAAGTTCTTTTCACAGGAGCCTGCCATGGGGTCCTAAGTTAGGCAGGTGAAACAATTACACATAC
>Ga0136643_10005429_pt1 | contig 17956 bp, 13 predicted proteins | sample TergutLab28metaG_FD_96883 | JGI IMG/M metagenome (GOLD analysis project Ga0136643, IMG submission 96883) | Labiotermes labralis P1 segment gut microbial communities from Petit-Saut dam, French Guiana - Lab288 P1 (version 3) (version 3) | ecosystem: Host-associated > Arthropoda: Insects >...
AATGCGCAAATTTGGCAGCTTTATTTTGTACCCGGTCTAAGGCACTGATCTGACATTCTCTATATGGATCCCAGCACGCCGCCCCATATTCGAGGATTGGACGTACTAGTGACATATAGGCTAGGCTCTTCGTATTTTTATTTCCCTTATTTACAATACGCATTACGAAATGGAGTGCCCTCCAGGCTTTTTGAACCGTGTAGTTTACCTGATCAGCCCAGCTTAGATTATTTCTTATGACTATTCCCAAGTATTTACAAGAGCTATCTTCCGGAATCATTTGGCCCCCGAGTGAGTAATTTAGCGGGTCCTTCATCCGGGCAAAAATGTGGAACGCTTCACGATTTTGCGTGTCATCCTTGCGCAGGGGCCATGCTAATCTTCTCTGTATCGTACAAATTTAGTCTATCCAGTGGGAGCCGCTCTGATACAGGAGGACACACGGACGGACATAACGAAACTAACAGGATCCTTCTGCGACTATGCAAACGTCCACAAAATTCGTATGTGGCAGCAGCCAGACTTCGGCGGCGAATCACTGGGGTGATGAAGCAGCAATCTCTTTTGTCACCTGCCACTGGGTCTCAATAAAGATGTCTGAATCTGCCAATGGCGTGTACTTTCGTCACCACTGAAGCCGTCGTCTACTTTTCGTGTAGATAATTCAGGTATATCCCGGGAGAAGTTTCTGAGCAGCATTTAAAAAGTACTCCTCTGTTCTTAATTATTCTTAAATCTGCATCTTTACTCTTACCACAATGCAGTCAAACGCAACAATTAAGAGTGCATTGCATCGTTCTGTACACAACAACATTACACACCTTGCAGGTAAAGGTAAAGGTAAAGTGATCCCGTTACAGGCCCGGTGTGGCCCACAGGGTGGGTAGAGGTATAGCTCTACTCTTCCATGACCGCGGCAGTATAAGGGGGTGAGTGGTCAGCAGCACGGCCCGGCCGCACTTTACCCCCGGGAAAGACCGGGTACCCATTTTACATGAGGCTGAGTGGGCCCCAGGGCCGGTCTGGACGGGCGGAGGATCTCGTCCCCACCAGGATTCGATCCCGTACCTTCCAGCCTGTAGTCAGTCGCTATACCGACTGAGCTACCCGACACACACCTTATAGGATCAATATAAATTACCTTCAGTCTTTTGGCACCAGGTTGTTAAATAGGGATATTGATCTGTGAAATTCATACACAAAAATAATTCTCCATTACCAGCGGCGCTATCAAAATTTTGTTCACTCCTGTGTTACAGAAAGTTTGGACCGTTATATAAATTTCTGTGTTCTACATTCAGTATAAGAAACAGCCTTATGTTCCGTTTCTTAACTCGAATTATGACAACTTCTCTTATCGATTTTACTGTTTTGAAATGTAAAGGACGAAGTGTAACAGAACAGAAATGGGCAGATCTGAGAATTCTGATCAGGTACGGTATGGTTGAACTCAGGCCCAAATTCAAGATGAGACTGTGATTCACATTCAGCAACAGTAGTTTACGGATCTGACGATCCTCCTGCTTCTTTAACGGCGAATACGAATTTGCGGAAAAAAAGCCCTTTCGTTTTCTAGATTAAATCTCTCCTAAAAAATTCCTCAAAATTTTGCTTCACTTAGGTCCCCAATCCCAGCAAACAAATGCAAACATCTGAAAAAAGTCTCACACTGTGTTCTTTCTACAAGAATAAGATTTCTTTCTTCTTTCAACGAAGATGTGTAAGAAGAAAAGCTTTTTGTCGCAATTCAAAATATTATTCCGAACGACAAACTTATTTTTCTGAGCTCCGTCTCAACGTAATTCAAACAAGACACGCAATGTACGTACAGCGTAACAAGGATGCACGTTCCTACAACCATTATTGCAGTGGAAAATAAATGAATATTACACAATATGTGTGTGTATTTGCAACCTTATAGGTATCCAGCATGTAAGGGGCAAGCGCCATCTTGTCATCTGTGGCCTGCCCTGCTCTACAATATCTAACCACATTCTCCCACCAACGGAACGATTGTCGAAAAAAGTGTTACTGAACACAAAAAGTGTGTTTCGAGTTTCTCTGCAATTTTGTCTGAAATACTTTTTTTTTCTAAGAAGAACTGAGCGAGATATGATCGACAATGTATATCGGTCTTCAAGTAAAGTGCCCGTTATTATTGACCGATTTTAATGAAAATGGAATTTTCTCGTCAGATTTTCTAAAAATGCTCAAGTATCAAACTTCATGAAAATCCGTCCAGTTGGAGCCTACCGTTCCACGCGGACAGATGGACGGACGAAGAGGCAGGACGAAGCTAATAGTCGCTTTCTCAATTTTGCGAAAGCGCCTAAAAACATATTCAATGTAATCATCGGTATTAAATACAGAACGGCAGGTGTATTGACTCAGCATTATATCAAAAGTCCTCAATAAAAATCGATTGAAGTGTAAAATATTCAAGCACCGATAATTTGAAAGTTTAAGTTATAAAAATTATAGTTTCAGGAAACACAAAACTTTGAGACTTCACATTCAGGGCTAACCACTTCTTCCATTCTACTTGTGCTGTAAAGATTTAGATCATTTCGTGTGGCTTGTAACACGGCGTTGTCTAGAGGGTGGCTGGTAACCTTTAAAATGGAAACAATTTCTTCTTAATCCTATTCTGACGATGACAGACGCAGAATGTCCTAAAGAAAGGTTGGTAAAAAGTACACCAGATTACTCCTGTTCACATTCTTATCCTTCGTTCTTCCAAACAATATCTCGAACGCATTGCTCCTACGCTACCTTCTCTGCCCTAAACTACTAACACAAATATATATGTTTCTCGATGTGTAATTTATTTCACTTCCTGCTTGGATCCACCCCCTTGCTTTAAGTAAAAACAATCTGTATTCCAAAAAAAGTGCAGCACGTTCACAGTGCGTGACCTACCATTTGTCGAGCTCCTTCCTTTTAATTTTACAATACTGCTCCAGCTACATTTGCCACGTGTGTCCACATGAAACATACAGAGAACCACTGCAAAGTTTTACTGAAACCTGTCAATTGAATTCGCATCGGATAAAAATAAGGAACGTTCTACATGGGTTTTATTTGGCACCTTGAGGGTTACCGTCTAAATATTTATCGGAGCGAAAAATGTTTTTAATTCTTTGTGGTTAATTTTGAGACGCTGCTAGTAGAAAATTCTGTAGTGTCGAAATGTAGACGATTACTGAATAATGAAATGGACAGAATGTGGAAGGTATGGTGGTAGCCTAATGTATTATGCTATTCCGAAACGTACTAAATTATATTGCACAATATAAGGAAGCAATGCCCAATCCAAGGAAAGGATCCACTGAAGAGAAAAAATATGTATATACATATATATAGTTTCTTCCCAACAAATAACAAATGGATCGAATGAAGTCCTGCAGTACTTACACACTAAAAACTAATTACCACTAACGGAAAGTTGGGTAAAATATTTAGTCTTAAAGTGGAATAACAAAGTTTCATCTTCTGCGTATTGTTTATAAATAAAATGACAACTTTCAAACACAACTGGAAATTAGAAGGATAGAGAGCAGAAGCGTTATGGAAAATCAGGCTCTCAGAAGTATGATGTAACATACACAGTGACAAACACTACATTACGGGTAGACGTTTGAACTTTTCTAAGAATTAATGCACAGTGCATGAAGAATCTGGTATGCGTCGCCGTATAATCTGCCCAAAGTTGGCGTTGTTTCACGCGAACTTTCTACGTGCACACACCCTCAAGTAAGTCAATCTCCCCACAGACAGAACCTCGTATTTCGATGAGAAATAGTCTTAGATGTACAAGCATTTAATATTCCATCTTTCATCATAATAAGTAGGAGTTAGAGGTTACTAGGAATTACATAATTCTTGTATAGTGTAAATGGGAAGCAAAATAACTTTTGGTATCGGAACTGGTAGTGTATAATCCAATTAATCTTTGAATTAATTCCAAAATACAACAGTGATTGGAATGACTCTGCATACTCGTCACAATAAACGTCACACTGAGTAAAAGAATATAATCATATAATGCAAGTATTCGTAAGAAATACATTAATGGAGCACCATTTGAAATTGGAGAAGGAATTATCCGATACTGGAAGAGACTATGCTGCACACGTAAAAAAGGTTCAAAGAAAATGCGAGAAAAATAAATCAATATATCCTACAAGAAACGGATTTTTAAAATTCCACTTTAAAATCAACGTAAAATTTAGTAGAACCGATTAACATGTAAGGAGGAAGCCTTTCAGGTAATGTGGGTTCCAAGACAAGAACATTAAGTACAGCAGGATGGCAGCTGGAAAGGGTGCAAGAAAGGAGAAGTAATCGTTTGAATTTGCACCATTCGTTTCATACTCACGTCTGTCACTAACATTTTGTTACCCCAGTCCAATTACACTACTCAGATTACGTACACCTACAGACGGATACAATGACGAAAATTATGTCCAGTTAAAGAAGATTTTTCAAGCTTTCCAGAGATTCCTGAAATATCGTCGTGAGGAAGTGCTTTCTTTATCATTACATAAATATGTAGACATCATGCCACTATCTGGGAAAACTTTTCACCGCATTCTTACGCCATATGTCGTGCGCCAACATTGTGAAAATTTGTTTGTGACTGTCATGTTGTCCTGCCGATACTGCTTCTTGGTTATCGAGATACCGTTGTTGCATCGTGTTTCTGTTGTCGAGTGCATCGACTACATCACAGCAACACCGCATAAATGTACAATACAACACATTTCACAAAAATGAAGCAAGAAATTACAACACATAAAGAACACCAAAATGGAAACTTATCAATCAAACTCAAGAATAATATACAAAATACAAACTTCATAACGTCAAAACAAATTTAACAACGAAAACTATTGATTTCCTCTAGAAAAGAACCTATTCAGTACTAGAAAGACCAATAATGCAATGCATAATTCCATATACCTCATGCAGAGCAACAAAAACACCCCTTAAAATTTAGTATTTTTAAATTATTCTCTTTTCAACACTCTTAATACAAATTTCATATTACGTTAAAAGACACACCTTATCAAAGAAAAATATAAATTCTCTCGTACTTATACTATAACACCTTCCGTTGTCTATTATTCATAGTACTAATAGATCCGCTTGACGATGATGATGATTATGATGACGACGATTACGACAATGATAATGACGATGTTTAAGATTGAAACGTGTAGGAGAAAAACTAACATGTAAATAAATAAGCATGCAATATTCAGTGTATTATAATGAGAGCATTTTCTTTCAACTAAAAACAATACACGTTCCGAGATTAAGTATTTCCAAAGGAACGATCAACAGAATTGTTTCAGGAGGAATTTAATAAAACCCTTCTCCAGAATGGGACACGTAACCTATATAATATATACCTCTATGTAAATAAGGGATAGGTCTACTTATGCAAGGGGCATAAGGCCTAGTTGGCCTACAGAAGAAAATCATTAAATTTTTGTTGCACTAAAATAAATACTCGAAAATCTAAACGTCGTCATAAGACTCGATGCACATAGCATGTGCACTCTTTTCACAACACAACACTTCCAATAAAACCAAACGCTCGTCCGTCAAGCACAACTACATACGATACAGATTATGGATATCAACTCCATATATTGTACGCATTTCGACTTACGATCAAGCCATCATCGGGCTCCATTTAAGAATTAAAACAGATAAACTTTACAAATACTAATATTGAATATTCAAGGAGAGATTTCACTATTTTTGCGCATCTAATAATATCTTATATCCAGTTTAACCAAACCTGCTCATAAATACATTAATTTGATGGCTGACAGTTGTAGCTGTGTAGTATAAAGTGTAATAACTTGATATAAGCTCTTTGACATGGTAACGCACGATGTACTTCCATAGTAAATGGTCACGTCAATGTGGGTTACATTGTCCGAGAATCCTAGACGTAAGAAATCACTCACTTTCTGAGTGGCATCCATTACCGTCTGCGTGTGTTTTGGTGTGCCACCGCGAGAATGTCGGAGCTTGAATTGGAGCAGCGAACAAACATTAAATTTCTTGTTAAACTTAAAAAGAGTGGAAACGAAATCAGAGAGATGTTAGTGCACGTTTACGCGGATAATTTTATGAAGAAAACAACAGTTTACAAGTGGGTGAAAAGTTTTTCTGAGGGAAGAGAAAGTGTCACTGACGAAGAGAGATCAGGACGGCCAGCAACAAGCAGAACTGAAGAAAACATTGCAAAAATTCATCAAATTGTGCATTAAAATCGTCGGCTGACTGTCAGGAGCATAGCAGAGCAAGTGAACATCGACAGAGAAACAGTTAGGAAAATCTTAACTGAAGATCTTGACGTGAGGAAGGGGTGTGCAAAAATGGTTCCAAAGGAGCTCACCGAAGAACAAAAGCAAAGAAGAGTCACAATTTTCCAAGACCTTTTGGAGAGGTAAGATGACATTTGGGCCGTGTCATCACAGGTGATGAAGCATGGGTCTACCAATACGACCCTGCTCACACGACACTGTCTGTGAGGGAATTTTTAGCTACGAAACAAATAACTGTGCTGGAACACCCTGCCTATTCACCGGATCTAGCCCCCAGTGACTTTTTTCTGTTCCCGAAGATAAAGGAAATATTGAAAATAAGGCATTTTGATGACACTGATGACACCTGGAATAATACAAGGGTAGCTCCGAAGGCCATTCCACAAAACCAGTTCCAAAATTGTTTTGAAGGGTGGACTAGGCGTTGGCATCGGTGCATTGCTTCCCAAGGGGAGTACATTAAAGGCGACCACGGTGGTATTCAGCAATGAGGTATGTAGCACTTCTACCGCGATGAGTTCGCGAACTTTACTGTCCGAACACGTAAGTTGCATTCACTTTTAACCGCTTTACTTACAAAATAAATGAATGTTTAAAAATATGCCCTTGTTTTAATGTTGCTCCCATTTGAGGTGTTCATGCCGAGTGGAAATTGCTGTGTTTCAGAAGTTTCGAAGAAATGTATCTCCATCTGGAGTACCGAAGATAGGAAGGTAAGAAACATCAGCATCAAGAATCATACTGATTCGCCCTGGACGCTTAAAATCAGTACTTAATCCTTAAGTGTCAATTCATCACAAGTCAAATTACACTCAATTAGCATGGAGGTTCTTAAAAATAGTTAAACTAATGTCATAAAATAAAATAAGGGAAACTATAAGAAATATGCTGTTTGCAATATTCAGAATCGTCAAATTCTAGACTCAACAAGATATGTATAAAGCAACATCGTGGGACGTGCAGAGCTTTGCTCTCCTTCATGCACGTTTCGGTGAAGCCACTTTGCTTCAGTAATTCTTCCCCAGCAACGAAAGACGAATATTTAAAGTCTTGCGAAGGAAAAGCACAAATGAGTTCTGTTTTGTATCCCTGAGCTACATATGTCGCTGTTAACAGTGTCAATGTACTTAGGTCTTCAAACAAAATGCCTAATATTTTTGTCCTGTTTTAACCAAACCTGAATGCTCTCGACATATTGTACCAGAAGCCTCCCCCCCCCCCTTCCTCCCCCAGTAAAATGAGACTCCCCTACACCCAGCGTGATAAAATATGTACTTGGCAAATTAAGTTCGCCCAACTTTAACAGGGCACATGTGGAAGCACTGGTGGGGAAAATTTCTAACACGTAACATCACTACAGACAAATGTATATCAGTAACCCCCAGTATAAAGGTACAAATATTAGAGAATGTATATGAAATGGCTTGTGAATCAAAGACTATGTATGAAATTGCAGTATGGGGATTGAGTGAGGCATGGAAAGCAAAAGATAATGTTCATAGTAGACTTTTCAAGAAATTAATGGATATACTGAATTGTGCAGCCAATGGATTGGTGGAGATAGTACTTGGTAGAGACAGTAGGAGAGGAGAGCACATAGGACAGATTGTAAAATAATGGTAATGAATTATGTGTTTGGATGTAGAAGATCCAGTAAGACAACGTCACAAATGGCAGAAGATGAATATGGGTGTGAGAAGTTGGATTTTGGAGTTGAAAGATGAACTGTATAATATTGGATTAACATTTATGCGGAAGAAGCAACAAGAGTGTAATGTGACAGACAGTGAAAGACAGGTGTAGTGATATTAAAAGACAAATTATTTTAGCAAAGCTGTCAGAGAAAAGCTCATTAACTCTGTAAAAAGGAATGAACTTCTCCTGAGGTAAAAGATTATATACAGAATGGTGTTCAAGGAAAGAAAGAAGTGGAGTAGTGTGGCCACTAGCAGAGGTGTGGCAATTGAAAGAAATGAGAAGAAACACCAATAAAGGAAGGTGTCCATCATATTTAGAAGAATACAATGTTATACGCACATCACTGCATTGTTTGGAAAATATAAAGTGGGAATTGAAATTTTTAAATGACATGTGGTTAAGTATGAATAAAGAGATAGCTTACATTAAAGTATTAATATGCACTAATAAAGATCAGATAAGAAATCTAGGCAGATATTTAGACAAAATTAGGTATAAATGGTTTAACAGAACAAAAGTAATTGTAAATATAATAAGTATAAAATAATAATGAGTTATCACCATGACGACAATGCAAAATTAATCGGAAGGATAGACACAAATATTTTAAGAACTAGACTCAAATAAATTGTATATATGTACATATACACACACACACTTAAGTCACGTCGGTACCAACCAAGAGCTGACAACTATCGAGACGACTTATAATTAATGTAGTATCAAAGCACTCTAAATTATTAACAATAATTTTTGTATATTTTATAAATTATATGTATTTTAACAAATAACATTTTAATTCAGCTTAAAACTATGAACACAACATAATTAGCAGGCTGGCTCATACACATTTGTTATAGTAACTCCCTGAGGATGGCACCTGAGTACCGAAATACGTAGGGGTTTTTATACGTGTTATTTATATTGTATCATGAAGTTTCTTTGGCAAACATACTGATTATTTGTGTTAATTTCACCCACACAGCAGTTTGTGTTTCAGGGCTGCAATTTTTTTCTTGGGGGAAGGTGAGTACTGCTGCCTAGCTGTTTGTCCTATTGTAAGACTGTCTAGTTTTCATCTAGTAACTGAGATTATTAGTGTTAGAGGTTAGTGTGACACTTTTTGTTCCCGCATTTTCAGACATAACCTCACGGTTAGCCTGTGTGACAGTTACTGCCTCCTCTTGGCATATTTTGTTATTGTTTATTTCTTCTCTTCCACCTCAGGTGCATTTTTGATCAAAGAAATAAAAAACAAAACCTTTGGTTCACATTTACCTCGCATCAAACTCTGGAAGAAACTCGGAACAAAAAATGTCTTTTTCCAACAACAGCAAAACAAACAACCAGTGGTCAAAGTAACCTCATAGGTACAACAGCAGAAGACAGACACATTGTTACAAAAGAATATCCAGCAAAGGAAGATGAGTGTGATTATCACTTCTTAAACTATTAAACTGTCAAATCTACGAATAAGATTTTCACTAATATCATGATGCCACACTCTTTCTCAGACTAGTTTGACCCTGCTCCACCATGTCTGTAATCTACTTGTAAATATTAAAAAAAAATGTGTATATAACAATAGTACACAGTAATTTTCATGTGCAATGGAAAATTTCAAACCTTTTTCCTTCTAGTTAGTTGCTTGAAGATATGTTAACACATTCGCTGCCAGCTATATAAATACCCAGGGGCATTAAAATGCCACCCATTTAAAGGGTCCACAGCCCCTTCTTTCATGATTTCAGTAAAAAAATAATTACACGAAAACTATATGAGATAAAGATTTGAAATTTATAACATGCCTTCAGTAATGTTTCAGCGTGTGCTATCGTGTGTAGCAGCCTTCTGGATGCAAAGGAACACCACACTGAGCACAGAGAAATCTAGTTTCTTTCTTGATATTTTTTCGCACACACACTCAACATTTTCGTGTTGGCGTTTTATCATTTTTTGTGGGTGGAATATGGACCAGTTTGTGATTCTTTAGTTTTCCATCAAGCCTGCCAGGGGGGTCATTTTTTGGGGCACGTTTTGTTGGAGTAGGTGTAGGTGTTCTACTCGAGCCTTGCAACTCGTTAGATGATGATGACGATGATACAGCATCTGATGTGTGTATCAGATTTTCTGTGATATCTGACATGAAATCTAGGAATGATTTGGGGGAATTAGGATTATTCTTTGAAAAGGTAACATAAATGTAGAAAAGGCAACATTGGAGAAGATAGAAAAATACTTTCTTAGGCCACTTGACAGTTTTACAAATGAATGGGTAGTGAGCCAGATACTGGTCCACTGTATCAACACCGTGCATATGAGTGTTGTAATCTATATCGCATTTACGTTTCTTCTTTGCCACACCTCTGATGACTGTGGTACAAGAAGATTTCTGGTATACCAAAACAGGTATTGGTCAAAAGGTGGTTAGGATGTGGAATGAATGAAATTACACAATACAAACCTCAAATCTGCCTCAGCAGAATCATTTTCCTTTTCTTGTGCCAAACTGTTTGTAATTGGGTCTTCAATAAATGAAGAGAAGTAAGTTTTGATGAAGTGTTGTGATGGCATTACTGGAGTTCTTTTTGCCATGGCTTCTTTAGCATGTTGTCTACCTGTAAAATAAAGAGTTACAACTTAAAAAACAAAAACAAATCTCAGCTTAATGATGATTCATTTTTGGTGCCTATTATGACACAAAATTACCACATCTACCCATGTAACTGACCCACTGATGGTTAATTAAACTTATTCAGATAGTATTCTATTTGTTTTATTCAGTTAAGCTGTTATGTTTAAAATCACTGTACTGTATCTTAAATCGTCAGAATTTAACATTTGATTATTACTGGTAATCATACCAAGTTCTTTGAGTACTCTGTCTGCTGTGAGAAGTGTAGCCTGATTCTGGAAACCTTCTAATATACAAGCTGATGTCACATCTTCCAGACTTTGCTGCAAATCTTTTGTGAGCTCACAAGCCTTAGCACGCCGCTGAAGAGCTTTCACATATTTGGGATTCAGTGAAAGTGCTAAAGTACAATCATTCTTTACCTCTTCGTACTTTTTCTAATAAGGAAAGAAAAACATTGATATTAATTAATAGCCATTCCATAAATAAATTTAAACAAAAGAATAACACCTTTACATTACAAGAAAAATAAATGAAAATAAAAGAACAGACAAGTGCATTGTTGGGACAGCATAACAAAGGCATGCTGTATATAAAAATTTCCCTTGTTTAGGTACAGGTATAGGCGAATGAAGTGGGCACAGCATGAGGGTGATAAGAAAAGTCTGCTGTATGCTTCTGAAGACAATGGTGTTGAGTGTAAAATAATTATCTTGTAATCACTCTACACCATGCAAATATTGTCTAAGCCACATGTGTATCTTCTGCATCCCATAACTTTTATTGAGATTTCATTCAGGTTACACATACTGAAAGTGTATTCATGGAACACATAAATAATAATAATAATAATATTAGTTAAGGAACAATTTGGTTTTAGATCTAAATTATCAACAGAAGCGGCCTTTTACAGCCTTATTTTAGAAATCTTAAATGCTTTGAATACTAAAAATATTAATTGGGGGTATTTTCTGTGACCTCACTAAGGCTTTTGACTGCATTAATCATGGTATCTTGATGTAAAAATTAAGGTATTATGGTATAACAGGTACATATTACTCATTAATTAAATCCTATTTGAAAGACAGACCCCAGAAGGTAAAACAAGTAAATGACTATAAATCTTGCTCTAGTTGGGGAATAGTAAAGCATGGTGTACCACAAGGTTCTATATTTGGACCGTTGTTGTTCTTGCTTTATATTAATTGTATAATGAAAATAACATATACTAAAGACAACAACAATAAATCCACATTAGCTTTATTTGTGGATGATACAAGTCTAATCATCACTAACCCAAATCCTACTAATTTTATAAAAGACATCAATGGGGCACTTATAAATATTAATAACTGGATTAAAGCAAAGTTGTTGTCACTGAATTTTGAGAAAACTAGTCTCATACAATTTTTAACTAAGAACAACTCACATATTCCCATTAGTGTTGGTTGTGGAAACAATATACAATCCAATGTTACTAATACAAAGTTTTTAGGAATAATTACTGATAGTACATTAACGTGGAAGACATATAGAAATGATTATACTGAAATTAAGTGTGGCTTGTTTTGCACTTAGAGCCACTAAATCTTTTGTGATGCTGGATACCTTGAAGATGGTTTACCATTCTTACTTCCTTTCTGTCATTAATTACGGGATAATCTTTTGGGGAAATTCCTCATGTAGTAATAGTATTTTCAAACTACACAAGAGAAATATTAGAATTTGTCATGGGTGTAGGAATCAGGGATTCATGTTGATAATTTTTTAAAATATTAAATATTTTACCACTGATCTCACAAAATATATTCACTCTACTACTATTCATGGTTAATAATAAAAATCAATTTTGGATGAATTCTGAGATACACAATATCAATAACAGGAACAATTCTAATTTCTATCAACCATTGTCACGTTTGACTACTTATCAAAAGGTCCCTTTTATATGGGTATTGAGGTACATAACAGTCTGTCACCTGAAATAAAAGATTTGTTTCACAGTATTAAGAAATTTAAATCATCTCTGGAAGGGTTTCTTCACCAACATTAATTTTATACATTGGAAGAATATTACAATTACAAAGCAAAGGTATGATATATTTTAACTACTAAATTGATATTTATTATTCTGTCTCTTGTATGAAATTTTGAGGTATGTTTTCACGTGTAAGATTTGTTTCATATTATGCTAAGGATGATATTGTGGCATTATATAGTTTTGGTGATTGTAAATATTTGTTAATACAGTCTTGTTATTTATGAGCAGTTCTAAGTTCTATATTGTAGCGAACAAAGATATTTATATATTCACATATGATCGGTTCTATATCCGATGGTTGTTACCAACTATGGATTCTTGGAATGAGCGAAATAAATCAATGAACAAATATAACAAGGTGCCAAATCACATAAAAATACTGGACAAGATCTTATCTTTTAAAGGACAATTGAGATCATTTCTGTTACAACATGCATTTTATTTAGCAGAAGAGCACATATCATAGTGATTAAATTTGGATAATATAGTAGATGAGTTCGATAAGTTAGATCTGTTTAAATTTTGTATTGTTATTTATTATATTGTATTGGTTGGATGTCCATATTTGAGGGGGTGCTGATAAGTCCTTAGCCCGACCAGGAAGGAAACAAGCTACAGCGACCAAACTTTGGGTTTAATCAACATACTCCCCACTAAGCTCAATACACTTCTTAGCCCATTGCTGTAACTTTTGCAAGTCACTCAAAAAAAATTCAGAAGGTTGTCCATCAAACCAGGTCTCCACGACAGCAATGACCTCTGTGTTGGATGAAAAATGGCGACCTTTTAATTGTTTTTCCAGTGCAGTGAACAGGTGGTAGTCTGATGGGGCCAGATCCGGAGAATAGGGTGGGTGATCAATACACTGGAAGCCCAGGTAGGCCAGTTTCTTCTGGGTAGCAAGGGCCCAGTGAGCTGGGGCATTGTCGTGCAAGAACAAGACCCCCCTTGGTGAACTTCCCACAGCATTTTTCCTTCAAAATGTCCTTCAATTGCACCAGCAGAGATGAGTAATACTCTGCATTGATAGTTTTGGCCCTTTGGAAGACAATCAATGAGGAGGATGCCGTCTTGATCCAAAAAAATCGAGGCGAGAACTTTTCCAGCAGATTTTTGCACTTGGAAGTTTTTGGGGTTGCTATGCCACCACTCCACTGATTGTTGCTTTGTCTCCGGGTCATAGTGATATAAGCAGGTTTTGTCCATGGTCACCAATTGCGACAGGAAATCATTTGGAGCGTGCCGAAAAAATTCCAAAAGTTGCTCAGACGACTGGCACCAATGACGTTTTGATCTATGTTCAGGCATTTCAGGACCCACTTCATGGAGAGCTTCAGCATGTCCAAATCTTCATGAATGATGGACCTGGGCATCTCATGTGAGCAGGATGCTCACGTGAGATGCCCAGTTGCTTAGGTATTGATTTAGCCAAAATCCAGTGGTCTTCCAAGATTAGCTCGTGAATTTGATCAATAATCTCCGGGATGGTCACTGTTTTTGGTCGTCCAGGATGAGGCATATCACAGGTGGAAAAATCACCATGTTTAAACTGGGCCACCCAGTTTTTGATGGTGGCATATGATGGTGCATGTTCCCATAATGTTTCTGTCAGAATGGAGTGAATTTATTTTGGCACCTTGCCTTGCAGGAAAAAAAAAACTTGATGACAGGACGTGTCTCCATGTTGTTCAAATTACGCGCGTCACCTGACAAGCTTCCTTTCAGCCTCTGTAACAAGAAAAGACTTGCATTTCGGCACATGAACATACCCCTCTTTCCAACGACACTACTGATTCTGTCCTACGACATCGGGAAGTAGGTCGGGCTAAGGACTTATCAGCACCCCCTCGTATTATTAGTTCTGTTCTGTAATATATAAATTGTAAACTGAAATTGACATGTCCAATGTTACATGTGTCACTAATTGGACGAACAAATAAACTAAACTAATCTTAACCATCATTCAGGACTGGATTAAATGCCCCCTCCTAAGGCTGGCCTAATTTTAACCACAGAATAACTGTATTATCACTGGAACCATGCTACACTCAGCCATCGGGTCCACATGAATGTGCTATTAATTGGTTCACAAAACCATTGGGAACTCACACATGCTAATACTTATACAACAGACATGCTGTAGGCCTCAGTCATGTATAATAAAAAATGACAAACTCTCAGAAGATACAGATGCAGAAGTTCAAATATGCCCTTACAATAAACTAAACTAGAGCAAAATTGATAATGTGCCACATTCACATCCTTCCATTCATCTGTAATAAAAGTAAAATGAAATTAGGGCTGACTAGTGTTGTAATTTCAAACAGAAATTTTAAAGATATCTTCTCAGTGTTAAACTTACTTCTCATGTGATTAAATGGTTTGTTGCTAATAAATTAGTCCTGAATCTAAATAAAACAAATATAATGAAATGTATAACTACTAATTCACCAAATTCTGCATTATGTGTTGGTTACAAAGAAACCCACATAGCAAGGATGGTAAACACAAAATTTCTTGTAACATATAGGTTTTTGACATTAGTTATAAATGAGTAATACCAGCATCATTTACAAGAACTTTTTCCATTGCCATAAAAATACTCAACACAATACACTATATTTTGGAAGCAAACTGCTTTATTCATCAGGTTAAACCACTCAACTAGACTACTGTGTCCTTTGTGGGCTGCTCACAGGGTATTTGAACCTTAAAGATTTCTGGAGCAATGGTCTTCCATCTTGCACTGAAGTTTCCTTGAATGGACCTCTTCTGCAAATTTTATTATGGTAAAGAACTGGAACATATGTGTACTACACTTAGTCAACATTCCATAGTATACTTATGGCTTCAAACCACCTGTAACTGAAGGCTAGCAAGCATACTGCCTCATAAACAAGTACATAAAACATTGTCAGCTACAGAACCTACAAGAAGATTCACTTATATTTCATGTTATAGTGCCCAAATATATTCAGTCACATTAAAATTAAGATACTAGTACTGAGGAAAATGGTTAATAAATTCTGAATGTGTGACCTGGTATAAGTATCCATGACATTTAAAACTTCAGTGTATTTGGAGAAAACATACTATCCATAAAGCATGCTGCAAAACTGATTCTAACATGCCACGTAGTAAACGATCCATACAGAGAAATTCAGGGGACCAAATCTGTTGACTTTTGTGGACTTGAAAGACCATTATAATGTACCATGTCATCACACTGTTCTCATAATTTCTGTTTGTCTCAGTTTGGAAATGTAATACAGTTTAACCTACAAAATATAAATTTACTGTGTGTACATATAAAAACATTTATAAGAAACTAACCAAAATCATATTTCATACCCACCAGTTGTTCATATGCTGCTGCTCTGTTTTGGTAAAATGTTGACAGGTCGAATTTGTTATCCTTTGGACACATTTCAATGGCACTGTCGTAGCACTTTATAGCCTCTGCATATTTTCCTGACTTGAAATACTTATTGCCCTCATCTTTGCAAGCCAGTGCTTTTTGTAGTGGATTCTGTGAAACAGGAAGTACATCCAATTGTAACTGGTATAAAAAACTATACCATGTAAAATTTTATAAGCGTTACGTCCTACAACACTAAACAGCATAAATGCCGCTTTTTAAAATGCTACTTCAAGGCATACTTCTTCAGCGGGCTCAAACGTTGTGTTGGAGCCTTCCCCAGCCACGTCCAGTGAGGTTTGACTAGAGGTAGCCATCGATGAAATCTTATTTTTTCTTCCATCCTCGGCTATTGAACCTTTATCTTGGCCAGTCGCGGAACTGCTGTTCTTGAAATACCAAATACCTAAGCCAACAGCAACAGGCGCTCCAATCACTAATGCAATTTGCCATTTTGACCATGAGGATCCACTAGCACTCACGCTATTACTGGACGCCGCCATACTAGACAAGACACATGTGTTGCCATCTGTAGTACTGAGGTAAGAGAGCGTGTTAAAAAAAGAATGCTAACGCAGCGTAATAATTCAAGATGGAAAAATGGCAGCAGAAGAGGATGGTAAGACGTGGTACGTTATTACCAGCACTTAGAAAACGTCCGAAGCTTTTAAAAGTGCAGTTTAGTATGCTGTTGTCGTGTTCGCTTCTCATTTATTCGATGTGCTTCGCAGCTTTTTGAAGTGGAGTTATATGAGGTTAATAACCCTTACAAGTGGGTGAATGTTGCCCACAAATGCGGATAATGGACCAGTTCACCAATTTAGGAATTACATTTTATTGGGTTTGAAAGAAGTTGTGTCAACGTTTCTACGTACATAAACACCAGTTCTTTGCCCTGCCTTATTAATTGGAGAGCATGATCTTTAAAAACTGAACAGCTGTTGGAATGTGTATCTGTTTCAGACAACAAGTTTACGTGTCGAAATTAGCAACTAGTTAAACCAGCTGTAGTTTACCAGTCAGCAGCACTCGCTTGATCACGTTTAACATGCTGTTGATATATTTCTGCAAACATAAAGTAAACAGTATGGGTTGTAAGCATGAATTACCAGGGTTGTGTGCAGTTGTCAAATGCTGAGCAGAATATGAGTATTCGTTTAGACAGTCACACAGATCCAGGCACCAGAGTTAGTGAAGTAAATGCACTGGGTTTAGTTACCTTAGTTTTGTATTCATTTGTTTCTTGGTAAATTTTTTCAGGTAAGAAAGGTGCAGCATAGTAATAAGGCATTGAATGTGACATTTAGCAGCTTCTAAATTGCAACATGTGCATCGTTATCATCCGCATTATACATATACAGTCTATAAGCTGGCCTGTATGTCAGATAGGAGGCTAACAGAATCTCTTTGTGTTAGGGTTGCGTATTGTAGTTTAGTTTCTATAGTTTTATCCCCAGTTGGGAAGTGTACTGGCTTGTATTTGGGTAATGTGGGCAAGGGTATTTAAATTAAGAGGGTGCCAGAAGGAATGGCAGTCAACCTTTGGTATTTCAGTTTCGTTTTTTGAAGGGATAGGTGAAAGACACCAGTGAATCACAAACAGGACTAACTACTCTGACAGGCTGGTTTTTTAATTGTTCTTTGAACTACTGCAAGTGGAATGCTGGCATTGTTCTTCATAGACTGTGTTATGACATCTGTGTTTTATTTACACACACACACACACACACACACACAAGTTAAAAGTATGGACGGATTAGTCCTTTTCTGTTTTTTCTTTGCAATTGGTACCACTGTTGAATGTGTGCATCACTAGAAGC
>Ga0136643_10005431_pt1 | contig 17956 bp, 8 predicted proteins | sample TergutLab28metaG_FD_96883 | JGI IMG/M metagenome (GOLD analysis project Ga0136643, IMG submission 96883) | Labiotermes labralis P1 segment gut microbial communities from Petit-Saut dam, French Guiana - Lab288 P1 (version 3) (version 3) | ecosystem: Host-associated > Arthropoda: Insects >...
AGGAGAGGGAGTGTATAGGGTCTTGGTGGGGAAACGGGAGGGAAGGAGACCACTGGGGAGACCTAGGCGTAGATGGGTGGATAATATTAGGATGGATCTCCAGGAGGTGGGATGTGGGTATATGGACTCGACTGAGTTGGCCCAGGATAGAGACAGGTGGCGGACGCTTGTGAGTGCGGTAATGAACCTTCGGGTTCCGTGAAATGTGGGGAGTTTCTTGACTAGCTGCAAACCAGTTAGCTTCTCAAGAAGGACTCTGCACCATGGAGTAAGTGAGCAATTTTTTGTTTAACGCCCTTTGGCTAGCTGCGCTCTGTTACGCTAACCACTACCCCCTGTATTATTTGTCTTGGGAATATCACTTCACATTTATGCGCTTTGATTTACGCCCATTTCAAGAATAGAACTGCGGCGTAAGACAAGGACCTGGTGTATGCAGTATCAGCATGTACGATTCTATAGACTTTATGAAGGAACTCGAAAGTAATTTAAGGAGGATACCAGCAGGAAATTGGGAACATTCTTCTTGTCATCCCTATGATTGGTGGCTCTTCTTTCTACCACACAACAGGCGGTAAATAACCCCTCCCCCCTAAAATGAAAGGAAAGTCATAACTTGCAATTAAGAAGTTCAGCACTTACTGATAAATTTCTGTTGCTAGTGATAAGAGTGTAAATCCGGGTGTGTGTCCAGACACAGTGAGCACCCTCATGCAAATCAACTCAGAAATTTTCTCAGTTACTTTAATGTAACAGAAGTAAGTAATACTATTTGAGTGGAAGCATCACGATGTGCTTATAAATGTAATATAATACTTAAAAGTGTACGTCAACACAACCACTTTATTACTCAAGGTAATTATACAGGCTACATGTTTCGACTATAGATTAGTCATCTTCAGGACTATTTTTGTCATTTGAGTCACAAGATGCTATGCACACTTTGGGATCCCATCGTGTTTACATCCATGGAATACATACAATTAAATCGTTTGTTTCAAAGGGTGTGACGTTCAGAAATACTTACTTGTACGGACACACAATAGAGTTCGTCGCAAAATTACACGGGGTTGAGTTCCAAAGATTCGTAAATATACGAAAACGCGGGTACTTTTGTTTGTGTTCAAATAGTGGCGGTCGTCAACTATGAATTGAATCTGCAAAATAGCTATTAAATTAACAACGTCCATAGACATAGATTTACCCGCAAAAAGATTTTTTTCGAAGGCAACGAAATTCGACAACACTATTTAACCATTTACCTGCTAACGTGGAGAGTATGGTGAGCTCCGAATAATGCCAGCAAAGGGCAGATGGGATTTAACTCGGCGTTTAAAGGGTTAAGTTCCTAAAAGCCAGCTACAATGTACACTAAGTCAAAAAAAAAAACTAAACAGAATAACTGCATACACTAAAAGGTGCTGCTATCTTGTTGTCAGCTGTAAATATTTTGCCACAAATGAAAGAAACTCTAATACCTACTGAATCGTAGATACCCAGCTGTTTACTGTCATCACTGTCGGTTCTTGTTCGTAACTACTACACACTCTGACAAACAGTAGCTCTTGTCCTTATTTTAGGTTTTTAAAAAAATGAAGCATACAACTATCCCTATGCATGCACGCACCAAATCACTGCCAAACACACGTTTCCACCTACAAATTCAGTACATGTAGTGCGTAAAAATTACGATAAGAATTTTATGTCTAGACACCATCCCGTTCAGGAGTATAGGGTCATAGGCCTAAACGTCCTGATTATACTGACGTTTTTGTCTAGCCAGTAAAGACGGAGCGACTTTTGTTATTGAAGATTCAAAGTCTTGTTGAAGGCTGAGATAATCTCAAATCTCGCCAATATAATTCTTTATTTTGCACTAATGTATGGTTGAAAGTTAGTGACGGTGGAATAAAATCAACCCATGGATGCAACAGCCCCTAGTGGTGTAGGCCTCCTCCCTGGCGAGGTCTCATAATCACTTAGTCACACCAAATTCAAGTGTGACCAGTCCGACGCAGAGACCTCTGCTTCAAAACACACAACACTCACAACAGACAAATATCCAATCCCCCGGCGGGATTCGAACTCACAGCCCCAGCAATTGAGTGGCCGCAGACCCACCGCGCGGACACATGGATCGGCCGGAAGGACGCCTACAGAAATAGATATTAATGTCCTTGTTGGGGCTGAAATACGCAGCTACATGCATTGGGGAATTTCGGCACTGGACTTCGGCTGCAAACTGGAGCTACAATTCGAGCGACACACATTAAAACATTTCGAAGGAAAAAATAAATCAAGGTAATAGACGGCTGGTTTTCGCTAATGCAAAATATATTTAAGTAAGCACTTTCCACTGAGAAAAAAGCAACTCTGTTATGCATAAAATAAGAAAAAAAAACAGCCTAATTGAAGAGTATTTAAATTATTCTCTCAGCAATTGAAAGTAAACTTGCTAAGACGAAAAAGAAAAAATTCATGTGACCAATTAGCTAACATAATTACTTCTTCCACATGAATGAATCGGTTTTAATGCTCCCAATTCGTGTTTGCACTGGTCTGTCAACGAACGTATTTCACCAACAGATGTGCATCTTTATTGGTTCCTGTTCTTGAGTTCATGGGTCCTGCGCGTTAAATGTCACGTGAAGATTAGAATGTCAGCAAATGGCATGATATGTTCGGGAGATGTTAGATATCGAAAAGGAAGTGCGGTGTGAACAATTGCCACGTTTTTCTTTGACTCCTCAAGTAGAATGCAAGGAACAATAGAATTTTATCACACTCTAGTCCATGAGTTTCCAACCTGCAGCCCGCAAACTGCATGAGGCTCGCCAGGTATATTATGCGGCCCGCAGCCACATTGGTAAATTAAGTAACATTATCCATTTTATTATTCTGCAGTCTGTCTTACGACAAGTACATTGCCCTTTCAAAGCGAATTATCCACACAGTGTGATCTAGTGCTTAAGCTTTCAATTTTAAGTATTCCTTCGTTTCCATAAGCTTATCCAGTAGCTGCTTACACCTTCTTCTTCGTCTTCCTGTCACTTCTATTCTTGCTTCTACGTTTCCTTCAATAACGTGTTTTAGAAGGCAGTTCTTACGCCAGTTCTGACCAATCCAGATATCTTTAATTCTTTTTACTGTACGTACGACATTCCAAGTTTCAGTACAATATAAAGTTATGCTCGACATGTAGCACTTTATCAGTTTCTTCCTTAAAATTAAGTCCAAACTAAACACTGTAAATAGCACGAAATAATTTAGGCGGTTAAATACACCATCTATTGATATTTTTCCACTTGCCGTCCGCGAACCAGCCCACAGTAGTAACTCTGGTCCCTTGATATATAAACATTGGACTCCCATGATCTAGTAAACTCAAGACTTGTAAATATCCCGACGAAATGGTTACAGCTGAATGCTCATCCTTAACCCTTTAAAGCCTCGTGGTTAGCATATGTATTGACACACCATTAAAATTTCTCCGTTGTGCCCTCACAATATGTTACACGATCTGTGTGATTCTCACTACATATACCCATTACATCCCTATGCAGCACTCACCGATCGGTATTTGTAATGTTTCCAGACTTTTTTCTCACAGCTATGCACTGAATACGTAATGCAGGTTAATATTAGTCTTCAAAGCCGTACCATGGTTCACGTAAAGTCATCGCTGTGGTCTGTCTTCGATTCCAGATCGGTCCTTGTGTGAATTGTGATGAACAAAATGTCACTGGCATTGATTTTTCTCCGAGTACCTCGGCTTTCCCCTGTCAATATCTTCCTATCAATGCTTGATACTCATCTCCGTCTGTCAGTTACCGTTACCGGAAGTACAAAGGGGCGCAGCGAAGGAACCTACCGAAAACCGATCTCTTGCGGAGATCAGGGAGCAATGGATAGAAAAGTACTGTCACTTCTATTCTAGTCTACATAGGTTTAGGTATAACATAAGATTGTTCCTTCTTATGTTGTTAGTACGATGAAGCACTCCACAAAAAACGCTCCATCCAATCGTGAAGATTACTAATGGTTGCATCTGAGAATTCTTTCACCATGCTGTAAGCGACACTTGTTCTTATATCCCTCCAAGACTGCAGAACGAAGTCTGATATAAATTGCTATTTCACCTTCCAACAAATTAAGTCAGTGTGTAATTAACTGTTTGCTTAACACCATTTACTTGATGAAAATGGCGGTGATTATCCTTCTCTCAAATTGAAAATGAGATTATAAATTGTAAATGTGTAATTACCACAAACTCGTATGTCACATAAATATCTCTGAAAGTGTATAAGAAGCTATACACAGATGGTCATTACTCTCCTTATTAGACACAGGTAGAAAAGCATGAGTCATGACATTCCTCTACATACAAGCAGAGAATCATATCTACAGCGAGATATTTCAGTCTCTCAGCAATTTTGTGATATTTTGTGAAATGTCAGCACTGTCTAACAGTATCTGAGATGTTACCAATGCATGCAGCTTTTTTAGCATTGACTCCCTCACAATCGTAGACATTAATGTTCGCTTTGATTTAGTGTCTGACATTCCTTGTGTATAATACAAATCGTAAAATGACAATACCTCAGCGACCGGAGTTAGTTCAGGCAGTGTAGTGACAGTTTATGGATTGTGAAGGGATCGAGATTACTATTGAACCGGGGTTCAGTTCTCGATAAGTGTAGAAATGTTATTGTCCTTTACCATGTCCAGTTCGGCTGTGGAATCCACCCGATTTCCATTGGATAAAATGCACTCTCTTTACTTGGGATGAAAATCAAGCGGCTGGAGCGCGAAACTGAATACATGTTTCTATTTTTGACGTTAAGAATAATCATGCGACCACGCGATGTTTTACATTTTCTTGTTAATTGTGAGGTTTTAACAGTTGGGGTCTTCTCGGATGTGGCGTCATGTCGGTGGGGTTTTGGTTCCCGAAATTTCGAAGCAACGTAAAGTCTTCATTTCAAACAGTCGATTCCAAAAATATGTACAATGCATCGACCATTCCAGGTGAAGATAACACATTCCTTCAAAACTTCGGACAGCACCAATCCAGCAAATGAATTCACATTTCTGAATATTCTATTTATTCACTGCACGTATATCACAACTTGAGACGGTGTCTCTTGCTCTGGTAAGGACAAAATGCGTGAGACTTGTTGCATGAATTGAGGCATAACTAAGTTTTAAAAAACTCTGCCTTTTTTATGAACCAAATTAGAACAAAATTTCTACACGGGTTATTTTGAGACATCTAAGACCACTTAGCTGGCCGCATTATGGCCCTGGGTTTGACTCAGCCTCTAACAGAAATGAGTACCAAGAATATTTCCTGGGGGTAAAGGCGGCCCGTTGGTAGAGCTGACAACCTTACCATATGCATGTGCCGAGTGTCTTTAAATCTGTGAGCCTCAACCTCCTGAAAACCTCAGGGTCTGTCCAGGCTTGTAATGGGTCCGCTTTACCTTTCGAAGACCACTTAGGATTAGATATACAAACAACGTTGTTAGATGCGGGATTCAGGTTTCTCTCAGCCGTCTGTGTTGTTGAAGATTCAAGTATTCGCGTTATGTTACGCCTTATCAACCGGTAAAGTCACCGACGTTTCGAAAAGCCGTAATCCCTTTAACTTCAGATTCAAGAAATCCGTTTGATGTTTCAAAGCGCCCGTAAATACTTACTAGTCGACACTGCGTAATACGTCGGGATCCTTGGAGCTTCTTCTTTATACGTTTCAGGCATTTATACCGAGCTAGAAAGCATTTTCGAAAATCCGGCTGCGTGTACTGATTATACAAATTTAGAGGATCCCTGGAAGCAGATATGGCGGTGAAACCCTACCACAGTGCCCGCTACACTGCTGTATTGTACAATACACTTCTCCGCCGTTCACTTTCCGACACACTTGCCTACTTTGCACGAGCCGTACAACTTGCATCTTTCAGCAATGGTACACTCAGCTCGGCAAGTTAACCGCAAATCCACGTCACAGAAGGCTCGTGTCTTGGTTTTCATGCAGTGATACAAATCAGTGACATTCGTCTGAAGGTCAAAAGGGCGTTAAGCGGTTTCTGCTATAGCACCATCTGATATTCAATAGAGTTATGGTGAAAGACACAGTTTTAATAATGCTATAAATATTGTTGTTTAAGGTCGCTTATTTGGAATTCGTTCATCGTCCTAATTCTTTATACACAAAAAGATTATAATAATTTAGGGAATCTTACCAGATACGTGTGGTAGAATGTATATTGAAGATGACAAAATAACTTCCATACATAAATATTCAATGTGATAAACTCAAATATTTTACTTATTACTTATATGGTAATTAATATTCCGTGAGAAATTGTACGTTATCTAAATACGGCATGATTCCAAAAGTAAAAAACAATTTCAGAACTTATTATTTAACAACTAAGAATCAAACGAACATCCCGTACGCATAAAAGTTTGAAATTATTCTAAATTTTTACGGCTTTTTGTCGCTAGAATTGGTAACCATTACCGACACTAGGGGGACACCTGTTTAAAAAAAAATTTTTTTTGAAAATGTTAAATTCTTTTTGAAGCACTCTGTACCTACAGAGTGATCCAAAACCTGATACCTTAATATATGGGTCCATTTTTTTTAGTGTAATTCCCAGTCACAAATTCCTCATATTTTAATTATGTTCCCAGCTGTAACTGACTGATTAATTACCTATATGTTAGAGTAACAAGAAACATACAAATGTGGTTTACATAGCTAAATGTAAATCAGACGTTTAAAACCGCCATTCCCTGACTCAACACACATCTGTGAACCTGTGGCAATTAATTACATAATTGTACAGTGTTAATATACTGAGGACAGCCAGCTCTCCTCAGCAAAAACACGGCATTCTACATTACACAGTCTGTAGCAACCAACATGTGACGAAGAAACAACGTTGTAAGACATCACGAAAAATCGATCCATCGATCTACAAACAGAAAAGTAGATATAAGCTGCCTGTCCAATTAAAAAAAACTATTTTCTTTGATAAGTTTTAAATTGCTAATATCAAACTTTCATGAAAACACAGCAGTCCCGATACATTTCGCGTGTTTTAGCACACTATTTTAGAGCATTTTTCTAAACAAGTTGGCTGTGTTTTCTACTATTGTGTTGTTACCTTTAAGCTCACATCCTCTTATGAATTTGGAAGACCTTTGCTTTTGTAAGACGGTAAATGTAAAAAGCAAATTAAGTACAAATCTTGTATGAGAATATTTTATATATGTATTTTTCTTGTTTCTAAATTCGCACCAACAATGAAGTTTTCAATAGAACTATTTTCTTTTCATACTTTTTTTTGGCGCTGCGGCCCAACGCGGGCCAGGGCCTCCTCATGCTTGAGGCTTCTAGATCACACGCAACGACGCATCACAACAGTCGGTAGGACTCCTCTGGACGAATGATGAGCTCGTCGCAGAGGCCTTTACCTGACAACACACAACACTCACACAGACGAACATCCATGCCTCCGGTGGGATTCGAGCCCACGATCTCAGCAGGCGAGCGGCCGCAGACCTACGCCTTAGACCGCGCGGCCACTGGGACCGGCCCGTTTCTTACATTAAATTTCCTAATTTCTGAAGATTAAATTTTCTTTTGTTACTTCTGTTTTTCACTTTTGGTTGCACAACGACACGCTTCGTAAAAGAAGGGCTCTGAGTTTCCCGCTTGGCTGTACGTTCCATTCTACCCACACGTACGGTACAACATCGTTCACTCCCTTCTAAGAAACTTCATATGGCATGATGACCGTATTTTAATGCAAACAACGCGTCGGTATATTACATGTATAGAATGAAGCTCTTTTCTCGCGGTCTAAAGTCATACATAAGAAAGACATGAAACCGAATTCATATATTAAATAAATATATGTAATTACAGCCTTGATGATTTATGTCATTAAGACGTGAAACTTGTTTTTTATCGTTCGGCATTCATTAGTGTCCGGAGTGTCGTAAAAGTCCCTTTACCTTAAGGGGCAATAAGTTAATTGAAATTTATTGAAAAAATACACTCGCTGAATATGCGAAACAACAAAAGTATCTCCCATCTACATATACACATTGTCTAAATCTTTCCGCAACGCATTCACATACGTAAGTTTTGAAAAAACTGCTTATTATCTTTTGCACGGTTTCTCTGTTGTTAAACATCGTGTGTCACGTGACTTTTGCGTCACATTAAACTTCCTCAGCTCTCACTAATTAGGCCTTCTAGATACTCCCTTTTGGAATACAGAAATGTCATTTATATGTCGGATATTCAAACAGAAGAGATTGCAAATAAAGGAACCGGAGTAAAAGGCATTACGTTTAATGTGAATAATTCAAAGTAATGTACGTTACGCGTCTTTGTAAAGTGGTTGCATAAACCATATTGTGGAAAATGTTTGCAATCAATTACTCTTATAAAAATTGTTAACGATAACGTCCTTAAAACTTAAATTTGTTCAACATCGTGTGATACGGGCGTAAGGCTTTCTTTAGTTAAAAAAAGAGATTTATTACAAAGAAAGTATGTACAACATGTTCCAAGACAAGTTACAAAATTGTTCCCGTAACCAATTTGAATAAATATTTACATAATGACAAAAGTGAAACAGGGGAACATAAATAAGATTAAATAAAGGCAGTGAAAGATTCTAAAAAATAACAAAAAACAACACTGCGAATAAAGCTCCATTTATAAATCTTAGGATAATCCACATTCTTCTTTTACTGACGTCTACGGCTTTTTATGTGAGAATATGGCAATTAGATCGATTTATTGCTGTACTAGAGAACAATAAAGAATCCAGTGACTAGTAAACACCGCAAATATACCACCTTAGTATAAATAAAAAAACGTGAAATAGAGAATTAAGAAACATATTGAACGAATTGTGGGCCGTGTAGCTCAGTCGGTATAGCGACTGACTACGGGCTGAACGGTCCGGGATCGAATCCCGGTGGGGACGAAATTTCCCGCCCCTCCAGACCGGCCCTGGGGCCAACCCAGCCTCCGGGTCTTTCCCGGGGGTAGAGGCAGCCAGGGCGTGGGGCTGACCCCCACCCCATCTAGTGCCGAGATCCTAGAAAGAGTACAGCTATACCTCTATTCACCCTAAGGGCTTTCGTGGCCTGTAAAATGGGTGATAAAAAGTGAACGAATTACGAATAACACATTAATGAAAGGAAATTATATGAGTAAAGAAACGGGATAAACCGACAACTCCTGTACCATGAAACATTGAATCATGTGTATTCAGTAATGCTAGGTTTAGAAATATAATCAGCGTTAAAATGCCAATTTAGGCAACGGTGTGAAAAATGGATGAGAAACTGAAATTCTTATTAAAGATAATGGCAGGAAAGCGGGCTTCGATTTATGTTGAAGTGTTGACAGATTTCAGTGACTACAGCTGCTGTCCGCACGAAAGAGCAGTGCATTTGAATAGCGCTGCATAGAAATTGGATTTACAATCAAATTTTTTAACTGCACCGTTTTACTACGGCCCTGTCAGTGTATATTATCGTTATCAGATTTAAATACGAGTATATACACAGGCTTACTTCTACTATCCTTCTCTTCGAATGTCAGTGAATTTTCGGAGCTAGTCATCTTTCATATAATTTCATATATTTTGTGTCTCTTGTTAGTTACACTTTTCTACCCAATTTTTTTTCAATGAATTTTAACCCGTACACATATCTCACAAAAACTCATGGAGACAGAGAATAACGTAACGTAATAGGCTGAAATTTGAAACAAGATGAGTGACACAAGAACAAAATAATATAGAAGATCTGGGATTTATTTTCGTAGCTGTTTACTTTCATACGGATAGATCAGTCAGTGCAGTGATACTGGATGCGTGGCCGGGGACCAGGAGTTACATTCTCAACAGGGAAAGACAGCAGCTTCTTCTGCATTGTGTCCGGCTCGGCCAGCTTTACTGCGGAACGGACAAAGTAGTTAGAGAGAACGGGTCGTGTTGTGAACTTTCTTCCGAATGCAGAGCCGGGGTTAAGAATACGTGGACCTGTACCTCCACTCATGCTGACACATATACACGCGCGCAATCTTCATGAAACGACGGTTAGTAAAACAGAGTTACATCTTCAAGCTTAAATGAGTACATCTCCTACCGAAGATGGAGGCAACACTCTCGTCCGCGACGTCGGTGAGACGGCACGCTTTCGTGACTATAAGACCATAACATGTGTGCTACTTCACGTTCAAATGATAACACCGCATCTGACAGTACCAGTCTTTCGCCGTGGTGTGAATGACGTCTTTACACTTCTGGGATTTTGCGCCGGGTAGGTTGGTAGTTGGCTACCGAAGTTTCGGGACAATGTGTCGAGCTTATCCCTTAGGGTCAAGCAGTCCACGAAGAAATACTTGACCCTTGACATCGAGACCGATGTTGTCCCGCAACGCGAATAACGATGTGTCAACTTAAACCTACACATTTTTCCAGAATAATCAAGACCTAACAGTGTGTTGTTTTGATCTTGTCTGCCAATATTCTTGAAATATTAGAAGTGTTATTCTTCATGATATATGAAATATGTCTCATTCAATTACCATCACAAAAAAAAAGACGCCAGAAAATGTGTCAGAATCGTTGGTACATCTGCTCTCTCAGTGCGGTTTTATGACTGTAAAGGTGAATACACACAACTCTCATCAGATCGTGACTGCCTTCAGACTTCCATGTGGCAGCTATCTTGTGAACAGTAACGCCTAAGCACGTGTTGGTGTAATAGCTATATCCGTGCATGTTCGTGACAACTGCGTTACCTTGGAGAAGCCAGGATCGCGGTGGCGCATTCTTAGTACCAGACGTGTGTTTTCAGTGCTTACAGAACTTAAATCCTCTTTACGTGGAAAATAGCAAGTTATGTGTGACAATAAGTGACGTAAAATGTGACTACTTGTGACTAAGTGAGTGCAAAACGCATCGGTGAAATACGTAACTACAGAACTGAAGAATAAAAACCAACTAGATGCTATTTATTATTTTATTGCACTTCTTATAGGTTCAGCATGTTTCGGGCACCTAACCTCCAACCTACAGCAAACCAAGGACAGAACGACCAATGTGGTAATCAACATTATAGTCGCGAGCTCCTGATGATGGGCATAGTAGTGCCCGAAACATGTTGAGCCTATAGGAATTACAATAAAATAACAAGTGGAATCTAGTTTGTTTTTATTTTTCAGTTATCACAATGATGCAAGGTCCAACAAACATCAAATATGTAACTAAAGAAATTTGACGAATTTGACAATGTGGTAAATCGAATCGCAAAGAAATTATGATATTAAAATTTATAAATCAATATTAAATGCATTGTGCTTAATACGCTTAGATTTAAGATAAAAATAGCCCGAAATTGAAGCGAAAATGCTTCTTCACTAGCCGAAACCTGTGGTCACGATATAGGTTAATAATCAGTGTGACGTTAAGAGATGAAATACAATAAACGTGCCAACACCCTTAAAATTTGTAACGTTTAATATTTGTGGACAACATAGCGGAATTCGACAAGAAAATATAAAAGTTTGGTTTCAGTCTGCCTAAGTGATGTCATTAATACAAATTCTTCAGTGACCCCTAGAAATTAATCCCTAAAAATTATGTATCTACCTTGCAGGAAATGGCCAAAGTCTCCATTAGAACAATCTGTTAGTGCAATGCAGCGAGGCCTCAGTCCGACTTGACAAATTCAATGAAGCTGCTTTCCCATAACAAACGCATTTTATACTAGGAGGGGGTGTTTGGCATGCTTCCTCACTTTGACATTCGACACAACTTGAACGGTAGAGTTGTCACCTAAAGGTGCCTACCGCACTTTACCCCCAAGACATTTCCTTGGTACTGGAGACTGATTGGAACTTAGGGCTGCTGAATGACTACAGAAGGGACAGGTCATTTGAAAATTTCCAAGGACCCTGACGGAAATCTAACCCGGAACCTCCTGATAACGATAGTCTTTTTTACCAACTTGATGCAAAAATTCTTTATTTTAATACATTTATTACACCCCTCTTATTGAACAATTTTTGTACAATTTTGTCTTGATGGTCTTGTAAAGATATACTTATTTTGCTTGTTTTGTAGTACAAAGTTTTACATTTTTTGACCATGCATATGGGGGACCGCGGTAGCACAGTGGTTAAGGTGCTGTGCTACAAATCGGAAGGTCGCTGGCTCGATTCCAGCTGGTGCCATTGGAATTTTTCATTGACATAAAATCCTTCCGATCGCACTATGGCCCTGGGGTCAACTCAGCCTCTAACAGAAATGAGTACCAGGAGCATTTCCTAGGGGTAAAGGCGGCCGATGCATAAGGCTGACAACCTTACCACCATCCTGTACAGTTTTCATGAAATCTGGGAACCTTCACTTCCTGGAACCCTCTGAGTCACTCCAGGCCTGTAAAAGGACTGCTTTACCTGTACCTTGCATCCTAATATAATGATAAGAATTTGTGCAACAAGTTGGTAAAAAAGACTATCATTATATTTGGATGCACGATGAGCAAAATATTTAAAAACTTCCTGTTTAGCGGCTTAGAGCATCAGCCAAGAGCGCCACCGCCACATCACTCATATGAACAGTTTTACATGACGTGAAGAGACACCACAGGCTTATCCGCAGGTTTCCATTTTATTTCACTTAGCCGCCCTGTAAATTGCCCTAATAAAGTTCTGTTCTTCCCATTTTCGCAGCACAATCTTCAGTCCACCGCACTTAGCGTCTAGGCGATACTGCAAAATTACTCGGCGTCAAGGATATAAAATCACATTATGATTAAAAAGGACACCGAGACGTCACGGTCCCATTCAGATGCACTTGCATACTTCGACTCTTGCTGGTCCTGTTGCATGACTCATGCGAAGAACAATTTAGACAGCTAAACGACTGCCTGTTTCTAAAATATGGATACGATATTTGGAGCAGGTGTTTGCAAGGCTAGAAGCCATCTTTTATGACCAGCATTTCCATTTAATTCCAAAGGCGAGATTGTGAGAAAATTTCAAATCTGTCCCAAGTCGGTCTTAGAAACAGAAATTCATGACGTCACTAGGATACTCTTTAAAAGACTTTTTTAGAATGTGGTAAAGTTGAATTATGCGGTAAATACAAAGAGGCAAATCCAAAATAATAAGAAAAGATCTAATATGTCATTCTGTAATATTAAGAGACTTTTGTTTTACCATTTCAAAAATTTATGAGCACATTTCATACGTGTAATTAAAACATTTTGCATTGCTTTTGAGAGAGTGTTTGTGTAATTTTACGCAAGAAACATATTTTGTTAATTAAGTTTAGTAACTTTAACTGTCCCGAACCGAAAATTTTCGGTCTCCAAACTCTCAAACTCTTTCTTTAAAATTAGTTTTAAAATGGCACCCCCTCTCCAATTTATGCATATCTTCCATTTTCTTCAGGCGTGGTCAAGAAGTAGTGGGTAAAGGTAAAGGTCACCCTAAAACAAACTATAAAGTCCCAGATGGTGAGAAGTAGTACCGCTCTACTCTTTCTTTATCCTCATCTCTAGATGGGGTGGGAGGTCAACGCCACGCCTCGACCGCTTTAACCACGGGAGAGAAACTCTGTAACCATTTTATAAGAGGCTGTGTGGGCCCCACGGCCCATCTCGATGGATGCAGAAACAATTGCTCCCACCGGGATTCGATCACCATACTTTCTATCCCGTTGCGAGCTGCTATACCAACAGAGCTATCCCGGCCCAAAATTCTGTCCGGGAGTGAATTTGAACGTTCACCTCTATCCATCACCGAGGTGAGGAATGGGTGGATTTATAGCCTACTGCCTCTCCGTCATACAGCACCCACAAGACAAACTGCACCCCTTTTCGTACATGAAGCCTATAAAACTGGTGCAAAGAAAATCGAGTACGAGCTGTCCTTAGTGCAATTCATTCTTGGAAATTAAGTTGCAAATTTCAGACAGCGTGTGTCACGAGGCATTTGCTTTTCGAGATGCACGTCACCGTCAAACAGGGCAACACAGTTCTTAGCACAGGTACTTACGGCGCGTGAAGTCTACACTAGACAGACGATACAGAGCACGACTCAGCTCTGATCGAATGACCACAGAATGCACACACACAGCGATTTAATGCAACATGCTTTTTCACCCACTGTGCCTCTCATATTTGAGCTGGCATTGAGGTACCCGAATTTGCACTGAACTATTCTGCCCTGCATCATCCCTGTAGTAACGAATATCGAGAATGGGAGCAGCCAGTCCGTGAGACAAGGGTATAATACCCAGGGCATCTGCTGGTCGCCCACTGGCTGCACAGACCTTATCCAATGTAGTTACCATAAATACAGCTACGGAAAGTGAAAAATGCAACAGCTCACGCGATTTCACACGCCAATTGGTACTAGCCCAAAAGAGAGTCATCTCAATACTGCTTCACACCCAACTGTAATCATAACATTTTCCCGCGGAAAACACATGGCTGTCCTCTGTAACTGCAAGTCGATTATTGTTTGGCCATTCATACCTTGCGCCATTTGACGGTGACATATATGTCGAAAACACTTTAGGATGTATATTGCGTAAGCGTACGACTTATTCTTTGACAAGGAGTACCACTATGTAGAGTTTTGGCACGAAATGCTTTTTAATCTTTATGTGTTCGAAAGATTTACCACACTTTCTCCGTCATTATGTAACAATAACGGTAATGTTATTCTTATTTCTATTAATAAAACTACCACTACTACTACTACTACTACTAATGAGAAATGAGAATCTACACCGCAGGTTATATAAACCATTTTATTTATATTAACACTTTCATGGATATATCGGAAAAGTGTTGCCGCATAAAAGTCAGAGACATATGTCTCTGCAGCAGATGTGGGGGTCTAAAAGCCACCTCCGTGTGACAGTCTAGATCGTTTTGTTTTATTAGCTCCAACACAAGCCAGTAAGCTTTGTAAGTACGTAATTTCAGAACTTACCTTCAGCATAAAAATGGTGCTGATTCTTCGGGCTGAAGTCTCGATCGGTCTGGTCCTTGGCAAATATTCCAGCCACCAGATTAACAGCGAGGACTAATGTTGAAAAGATCAGAAGGCGTATCAGCATCTTCCCCAAATTGACACACAATTACAATGTCAATACTACGGTATATGCGCCATTAGATATGAATTTTATGCTTTTTAACCACACAGGTATTATTTAAACTGCTCCAAAAATTCCCGGCTCGACTTGAAACAACAATATCACGTGTCGCCATTATCAAAACATCTTTCAGAATGCGCCATGTTTATTATTCTAAGAAAGCGTCTTAAACACGATTCATTGATGCCCGGCATGCAATATAAGACGTTTAACTACTAACTCGCGTAAAAGATTTGAAAATATCCAGCACCATTCAGGTACATGGTGCACACTGACAGCACACGCTTTACATCAACAAGGCAGCAGCACTAAACACACATTCACACAGGCCAACAGACAGCGTTCGACTGACGTAAACTTCTTTGCTGTTCGTATCGATCCGAGCGCCGTCATGCGGCCAGGTGGACAATCATCACATGGCCCACAACAAGGAACTAGACCAAAGGGTTTACGATGTATTCGACATGATGTTTTACAATAAAGGAAATTTTACTAAATTTCAAGTTCGATTGAGAAACATTTATTTTGATCCTGAAACCAGCACATGTGTATCTGTTACATTATAATTCACGCTAATTTTTATTCGTGATCACGCAGTTCGGATTACTGACTATTACTTTCGTCATTCCTATCCTCCAGTTGCGTCTCGATAAAAAATTGCCGATTCGTCTGTCTGTCGACATGGAACACCTTGGCTTCCACTGAACGGGTTTTCATGAAATTAAGTAATTAATTTTTTTGAAAATCTGCCGAGAACATTCAAGCCTGTTTAGAATCTGACAAGAATAATGATGAATACTTTACATGGAGACCTATGTACATTTGTGATAGTGTCTTGCTCAGTTGCTCTTGGATTGAGTAATATATCGGATAAATGGTTTGTAGAAAATAAAAAAAAAACACGTATTTCATGTTCTGTATTTTTTCCGAAAATCTTGCCCTTCGTGAGATAACGTGGAAAACTATGGTACAGCCAGACACACTACAGATGACAATATACGGGGTGCTGATAAGTCTTTAGCCCTACCAGGAAAGAAATAAGCTCGGAAGCATGTCAAGGACGCGCGCGATTTCAACAACATCGAGACGTGATCTGTCATCAAGAATTTTTTTCCTGCTAGGCAAGGCGCCGAGGAACATTTACGGCATTCTGACAGAAAAATTAGCTTGTTTCCTTCCTGGTCGGGCTAAGGACTTATCAGTACCCCTGTAATAGACAACATGAACATTGCATGCTACATAACCAAGGTTAGAGACACACGCACTCAGAATGCTTAATATTCATTGCTATTCTATGAAAACGATGGTTATGCGAAAGCGAATCAATGTTACGTGTATACATATATTGCATGTATTGTTAAATGCTTTTAAAAATGTTCAGTTTTAAACATACGCAGTGGCCTTCATACATGCGTGTACAAAGATAAAACATAAATTTCTCTCTACGTGACGTGAAGGCCTCGGGTGAGTTTGAAGATAAAGCTCCACACGTTAATGTCGACACTGGGATAAATAAAAGAAAAACACTCAAATGTTTGACCAAATACTTGACTGTTTTTTTTTATTTGCACCTGATGAAGACTCCCTAAGAGTCAAACACGCAGTATTTTATACAGGCAAGTTTATTTAATAACAATAGTTAGGTTTTTGAATATAACTGCTTTTATTATTTATTTCACGAAATAGAATTAGTATTCTCAACACCTGCCATAAGTTATATTCTAAAATCCTTAACCTTTTGACGCCTAATGTCAACTATAATGGTCGTACCGCACCGCTAATCTCTAAAGTTGCATTTTGTATATTTATTCAACAAATATAGGTACTGAATATTTTAAACACGGTATATACTCTCCGTTTTTTCTCTTCAAACTGCAGTTTGTTTCATAATTCTAACATATTTTGTTCCTGTGTTATTCACATTTTATGCACAGGGTGTGCTAAAATTAAAAAAAGTAATTCCGGCGCCGAAAGGTTATATGAAACTGCAGAAGTACTCAGAAGTATTTATGACAGAAACACAAAATGAATTTCGAAAAGGACGGTCATGCACCCAATACTTTGCCTTAAATTATTAATTGAAAAAAGAAGGGAATTTAACCCTTATCCTGCTAACTTGGAATATAGGATGAGTTCCTAATAATGCCAGAAAATGGCAGATGGGATTTAACTCGGTGTTTAAAGGGTTAACTTGGAAAAACACTTGCTGTTTATAGTTTATGAGAAAGCATTTGATAAAATAGAAAGATAGATTTTATTTAACATTTTTAAATCTAGACATATCCCAGACTCATTGCAAAAGGCAATAGTGGATATTTACGCACAAAATAAAATATTGATAAAATCTAACAACAAACTATCAAAACCGGTAGAAATTAATAAAGGAGTAGGCCAAAGTTGCCCTCTTTCGCCTACGATGTTTAATATATATCTAGACGAAATAGAAACTAAATTGCAAAATCAAGACTAATCGGAATCAAACTTTCAAAAAACCAGCAACTGTCAACACTCTTATTTGCAGACGAACAAGTCATAATAGCAGACACAGAAGATAACCTACAGAAAGCTGAGCATAAATTAAATCAAATAATAACAGAATATGGTTTAACTATATCTGTACAGAAAACAAAATTGATGGCTTTATCTCAGTAATTAACCAACTTGATGCACAAAATTTTTGTTTTACAGTAAGTTTATTTCATGCCTCTACATGTTTCGAGCACATGTGCTCATCATCAGGA
>Ga0136643_10005437_pt1 | contig 17948 bp, 14 predicted proteins | sample TergutLab28metaG_FD_96883 | JGI IMG/M metagenome (GOLD analysis project Ga0136643, IMG submission 96883) | Labiotermes labralis P1 segment gut microbial communities from Petit-Saut dam, French Guiana - Lab288 P1 (version 3) (version 3) | ecosystem: Host-associated > Arthropoda: Insects >...
TACAGAAACCACATATTCCTGCCAGTTTCAATATGTATTTGGTAATCAGTAAGTGAGTAACAGCTGTCAAAGTTTCAAACTTCTCTGGCCGATATCTCCGTAACCATTGAACTTTGGATATAGATGTTTTGGGTTATATCGGTATAGTTTGACCTAAGGAACACTCTCCCGAAGTTAGGTCCTTTCCTCCTGGGACACCCTGTATATATACACACAGAGTTTTGTTGCGGAGATCTGAAGGAATGCCAACCTGAAAGACGAAGCATAGATGAAGGATAATATTAAAGTAAATGTTAATGAAACCGGATTCGAGGACGTGGACTGAATTTGTCTGGCTCAGGATAGGGAGAAGTGGCGGGCTTTTGTGAACACGGTGATGAGCTTTCGAGTTGCATAAAATACGTGAATTTTCTTGACTAGCTGACGAACTATTAGCTTTTCAATAAGCACTCTGCACCATCGTGTTGGGTAGTTAGTTAGTTACACGGGCATTCTTTGTTTGCCCCGCCACAGTGCGTCCAATGATGGCCGCCATCCAACCTCCCTACAGAGCCGAATAACTAAAGCCGGCGATCTACAAAGAGAAATTCTGGCGCTTTCGATGCCAAAACGTTTCACGCCATGCAAGACACAAGCCGGTTCGTTCCGTTCTCAGACCCCACGTGATATTTTTATTTTTGCTCCTCTGTGTCGTTTCATTCACTCTTCCGCCCACAGTCCCTCTCTCTATAAGCTCCTAGCGGACAGAAAGCGGGGACTAAATTACTGGCTGGAGTTTAAAATTGGGCGTTAAGTTTTGGTTTGGAAATGACAGGTGATTACTGCGTGCTGGTGTAATGCATCTGCTTAATTGACTGCCGCTCGCTATCCTGCTACATTTTGGTCCTTATACAGGGCATTCCACATAAGTTGTACGAAACTTCTGAGCTTTATGGATAACTGAGTCAGAAAAGAATACTGTTCCAACATATGCCGATTGTCGACCACTACAGCGCTACATACATGTTGGTAGAAGGCGTACGTGCAGACTTCAAAATCAGCAGAAATAAATACGAAGATGTATGCCAGGTAACGCCACAGGAGAAGGATATCCCTTACATGTACAGTACAACATGCATTCTGAAACTCAGCAACTAAGTCTTATCCCAAAGCATGAAAGCCGAAAGAAAATTACGGATGTTGTAAAGTTGAAGAGGATGCACCAGATCGCACTGTGTGCAGAACTGGCTCTGGAAGGGGAGGTGTTATCTGTCGTAAGGCAGGCTACAGAATGAAAGAATATCACAAAACAAAGACATTAATTTATAGTTATGTGACCGAGTTAGCTATGTTATCTACCGTAGTTACGTAAAACACGGAAGAAAAACGCCAGTTTCAATTAGATAGCATCAAAGAACTCCAATTTGCAGTTATGTTATACCGACTGCTGTTCAAAATTACCCGCACTTTATGTACGCACAATTCTGCGTGTTCCAAACAAAATTTATTGTCTTTCTGGATAACTTCATTATTTCCACTTACTGTAAGATTTGCTGGAAAAGTTCTGTTGCCTGCTGCACGTGCCGGTAGCCCTTGACCTCCTTGTACCCCCAAAAGCAGCGGTAAAGGGGAGAGAGCTCTCTGCCTAGGCCTATTGACCTAAAGGAGCAGGGCAAATGTTTGGTAGAGGTGGGATTAAGGTTGCAGACGGTTCGTAAGAACTGACACCGTGCAGCATCGCACAGTGTCTTCAAATATCGAAGTGCTCTTAGCATTACACTTGTTGGCAATCGGAAATACGTTGATATAACATTTGTGTACTCAAAATGAAGCATAAAATAATATCTTGAAAACTGGCAAAACTTACGCGAAACATTAGGTATAAAAAGCGAATGAATTGTTATCGGGGGGTTAGTGAACGTTTTCCAGGAGAACAGGCAGACGTTCGGAACCAAGTTTTGCCTGTAGCACTTTGTTCTGTCACCTTTTGTGAAACATTTTTGCTATCCGGCTTTAGTGAGATTTGGACACTGGATTGTACTCTGTGTGGCGTGTCAACTGGGATTAACATGAAATTGGTTTATCCTGAACGAAATATTTGTTCACTAAATAAACCCCAGACGCAGGAGCTGGGAACATGGAAAATGGAAATACTGAAAGCCCGATATTTTAACAATGAGTGGTGAAGCTGTTAGCAAAATTCGACTGACGACCGGCTCGCCAATTGCAAGCAAAGTAACATGAACTTTTCACTACTAAATACAGAGATATGCAAATTATACCGCGTCTTTCTGACGGCAACATGTCAGTTTATACGTCTCACAAGGTGTTACGCATGTCGTGTTCGCTAGACCCAGCTCCACACCTCAGAGTCTTTCTTCAAACCTAAAAATGTCTCATCTGGTAACGAAATTCCCAGCATTTTTACGACAACGCCAGTCCAATCACCATTTTTCAAAACAGCCCGCACTAAGAAATTTCGTAGTTCAGCCGATTAATCGCCGCCCTCTCACCACGGAGGCTGGGTTCGATCCCAGACCAGTGCATGATAAAGTGGCAATAGGACAGGATCCAATCCCAGTATTTCAGTTTTCTCCTGTCAGCATCATTCCGCCAACGCTCCACACTCATTAATCTATCACCGAAACTAATTGCACTTAGTAAATTGACAGCATTGTTAAACAACAGGCGCATTGAGGCAGTGCAGCATTAAACTCAGTTAAAAACAAATTTTAACGGTTATTAATAATATCAGTTGGTACCTCATAGAAAACACTCCGTCTCCATAACAAATTTCTATCGGTTTTAAGCGGCAAGGGACAGTAATATTTGTGTCGTGAGTTTTATAAACTACACATAAGATACTCTGTTGACAGAATGCAAATTTTTAAATTTGAAACAGGCTACACGTGTAACTAGCGCTGTGCGTCGAAATACCAACTACTGGTGTTCATGAGTGACAGATTATTTTACTAAGCCCTGTAATAACGCCTCAGTCAAGCTGCAAGCTCGTGCTTTAATCTCAAAAGCAGTGTTTGCTCTAGCTTTGAATTAATGTAAACCGGCACAAAGACGTGATGTCTAGTGCATGAAAATGGTATTTCAACTTGCGATAGACTGCAACATAGGAGACGAGTGATTCCACATGCGCTGTGGCAAGAAATGCCAGCACGTGACCTGGTGTGCTGGCTAGCCAATTAGCATCACCTGGCTGAGCCGCCTGCTAAGAACGTTACAAGAACACGCTGCGGAAGGCTGCGCCAAAATGTGAGGTTTGGACGGCCAAGGCTTCAAACCTCGTGACCAGGGTGCACTATTCTTACAGCGGAAGTGTTGCAGCATTGCAATAGTAGGCCTATTTCTCTTACTGATTCTGCGCGAAATGATCTGCTCACCCGCATTCGATGCTACGTTTTTGAACAAGATGGTTGCGAGTCACAGCAGTCACCCCTTCGACATTCAGACCACCGCCCAATTCAATACAGCAACTGTACGTGACAAAGTCTATAGTCGATAACGTATTGCCAATGAGAAACAGCAATTCCGGAAGAAGGAAAAGAGACGGAGACACCGACAGCGACATTTGTAGAATGGAAGGAGGCAAACAGCAACAATGAATAATGAAATTGATGGTGCAGACAACAGCGACCCTGTAACATTGTCTACGGCATTCAGCACAATTTGTAATTGTGTAATGTGTTAATTAAGGAACTGAACGCCAGACATGCTGAATGAGTGATGCTCTCAGTACACACCTACTGCCATCTTGCTGATGTCCAAATGTTTAATATTACTTTTAACACGACGCTAGTCCTTTCAGCACAGAGACAGTTGATTATGTGTTCCACACGGCTCGCACAACAAACAGCTATTCGCTGAGTTTTCTGAAGGGAAGCGAACAGTGTTCTCTGTGAGGTTGTCAATAAATCCTTCAGTAATGTGCATTAATTTTAGTTGTCAATGGGCAACACTCATGCAGATGTTCTAAGCATGTCGTGCACATATACCGTATATTCTCGAATCTAATCCGCACCCTTTTTGCAATTTCAGAAGGCTAAAAAAAATCAGATGCGGATTAGAATCGCGGTCGTGAGCTGGATTTTGGAAAAATGATAGAGCCGCTGTACGTGCCGTAAGAACAATACAATAATTTATTATTTTATTTATTATTTATAATATTATATAATATTTACAATTTATTATTCACCAGACTCGCCGCCATCACTCATAACTGAATCGTTATCCGTCACCCAGTCACTGTCATCTCTATCTTCACCATCGTCCTCCCATAGCTGCGGATTAGAAACGCGAACTAACCTTTTTTTTCGTTTAAGAAATCGGCAAAAACTAGTGCGGATTAGATTCGAGAATATACGGTATTTAACACGGTGTTAAATATGCAGTGCAGAATACCAGCTGTTTTCAAAACCTAAACCGCGAGCTATATATATATAAAACCAACGTAGTTATGCTATAGACGCTCCTTCTAGGCTTAACCTAAGGCCTACAACAAACATCGCCTAAACTGTCCTCAAGAAATCTCAAAAGCCGTTAACAACATTATGTTATTATGTTGCTAAAGGCGACTTTCTGTTAATATCTGGACATCTTCTACACCTTCAACGATCAGGAAAGCTCAGTGTACACCGTGCATTGCCAACTGCAGTAAGTAGAAAGAATGCCGGCTGTTTTGGGCACTTCCAATACAAGAAACTGTACACAGTACTGTCTTGCTTGGGTGTTTTTACCTTTTGTACATGTTGTAAAATTCTAATTTGTCTTGTGTGTATTGTTGCTAGTTTTAAGTTGTCTTGTGTGTAACTGTTGTTGGTTGGCCGTGTGTATTGTTGTAGTTATCTTGTGTGTATTGTTGTAGTTATCTTGTGTGTATTGTTGTAGTTGTCTTGTGTGTATTGTTGTAGTTATCTTATGTGTATTTGTTGTATTGTGTGTGTATTGCTGTTTTTTTTGTACTTTAGATCCCGGACTGCTGGCTAGAAGTCAGTACTCGGAAGGTCCTGCGACCGGCCACCTCGACACATGTTTTTCTTGTTTCCCCTGTGTCTATAAGCAAATGCTGAGATGGTTCCCAACATTCCAAGTTGCCACTACATGCTTCTCATGTAGCCCTCCCTACTTAAATCTAGTAGTAACCAATTTCATGTTTTGTTTACACGTAAAATAACCACTGCCACCGAGTAACAGCCCAATTGCAGTAAATAAATATATATATTAACAGTTTAAAGTCAACCCAAATTATTCGTTTGGAAAGTGACGGTACTTTTGTTCTGCTGCTGCTGTACGATATTCTGTGTTTAGATCTTCCTCTTGTTTTAACTAAATAAATGACCGACTGACTACATCCAGCACAGTCTTTCTTTAGAAGTTGGCATTCCCTCGTCTAATCAAGAAATTCTCAGCATTTTATGGGTCCCGAAAGTTCATTACCGTATACACAACAGCCCGCCAGTTGCCCCTAGCCTTACCAACATTAATCCACTGCACATCTATTTTAATATCACGCTCCATCTATGTCTAGATCTTCCATGCAGTCCCTATCCTGCAGGTTTCCGCACCCAAATCCTGTACGCCTTTCCCTTCAGACCCATACGTACCCCATAAACCGCCCATGTCACACGCCCTGATTTAACTGTAGCACGAGCGTTTAATACAGAGCACAAATCATCAGTCATCAGTCATCAGGCTGTTAATTACAAGATTCTCCCGTCTCTAGGAAAGTCACGAAGAAGGTACAGTCTCAGGATATCCAGACGACAGGTGCATTTGCATGCGAAGAGAACGTGCTGATTGTAAAGTGGCGTGTAAGCGATGGTATTGTTTGTGACTCTACCGACAGTACAATGAGAATAATACAGCTAGACATGTACATAATCTGATTGCAGCATTTTAGACATATACAGCTGACACAGTTCATCAGTCGCAGACTGTACCGCGCTGTATGCGGGTGTAATGTGTTACGTCGCCCGAACACTGGGATCGTGGGTTCGATTTCCAATGCGGACAGGTTTTATCTTCTATTTGTGTCGTCCTGTGTAAGTACACGTCTTGCGACAGGCCGATACCCCTCCAAATGTCTACAAGCAAGATTAAGGCTTTGGACCACGTTTGTTTCCAGCCTCAAAAGGACGTCTGATTCTGAGGGGAACAATATTCAGTACGGTATTCTGGAGCCGAGGATGGCGTCCTGTGGCTGTCGGTTCCTACAGATAAAGTACTGGTGTAAATCCAACTGGAATTTCGAAGTGACAGTCTAAGGACTTGAGAGTTGAGACGGGCCGCTCTTCAGTGGCACTGTCTTGTATTTTATAGTTTCAGAATCGCCTTTTTCAATAAAGAAGGAAGAACCTTTACAGCTCGAAGAAACGACTAGCACCAATAATTACAGGGCAATTGACTGGTACAGGAAATATCGACAGGCGCTCAGGTACCATCAGCATCCTTTATGTCTGTCCGCCAGTACAAAACCATTGGCCGTTTCACAGCGACAGAACGTGTAGCACGCACGAACGTGAGCATGTAATATGTGCACACGTATCATTCATTCTATGCCGGCAAACCAAAATGTACGAATTTCTAGCTGGTCATGTCAGCGGTACGTTACATCAGCGAGATGCGTCTTCTGGGCTAGCAGCAAGACCTGACAAAACAACAGAACGGAAGAATGGAAAATAACAAGACGATCTGCCAAGACAGGTCTGACAGAGAATAAAACTTTTAAAGATACAAGTTTGCCGTCTCTGTAAACAGCCAATTTATAGCTTTTTCACGTACTAAACTGAGACCAAAACTTTCTCACCGAAGAATGCGAGTCTTTTTCCTTTCTTGTTGCTGTGATAGATAGAAAAGAAGTTTTCAGTATATGAAAAGATCAGCAAAGTTGGCGCCGTTCTGTCGCCAAATGCGACACATAGTGACACAAACAAAAGCGAGCAACGGCGACAGACACAGACAGAGACAATAAATACTTTGACGTAGTCAGTTAGCAGTATACTTATAAACTGTAAAACCCAGTGGTCACTAAATGTACCGTCAGGTTTAAAATTCACAAATTCTATGATCCACCCACACAGCTGTATTTATGTGTTTTGTGTGGATCTCAGAACAAACAGCGATTATTTCCCTATACAACATTAACTGACTGATTTTTATAACAGAGACGGAATGTGTTTACTGCGCGGTACGGACCGAATTCCTGTAGTGTTTCAAGAGACAGACGCACTGCCCAAGATCCCCCACAGTTCCTGCTTGTATAAGCAAGCCGCGCCCAATGGGCCGCGTGACCCGAAAGGTCAGTGATGCAATGTCAGCTGTCAACGTGACGACGCCAGTTAGAAGGGTAGCCCCAAGGGACCTCCCAGGTTTTTCTGTATATCAGCTTGGCTTTCGCATTCGGTGTTTCTTTTCACTGAGATGCGAGCTTTTTTAGAGGATTCATTACCAGTCTGTCACCGCACAAAACGAGGATCTACATTAAACACTCAGAGATGTGAACATGTCAGTGCAATGTGACCTGCAGCTTCTGCACTTCCGTACAAATCTGCAGTCTAAATGCCACGCGCCAAATCGCAAACTTTTCCTGTGAACCGGAACATTAGCAATAAGTGTTTCTCATACTGACAATTTTGAGGAAAACTGTGACCTTGAGGATGGAAACAAAATAACCCTCTGAAACAGCAACAGCCGCTCGTCCCAAAACACAGCGTCGTATCGTAATATACTGCAATCATTCTTAACTAGTAGCTGAATAGAAAAGGAGCTGAGGAAATACACGGAATATATGAGTCAAGATTTAAAGCCATAATAAATTATTTTTAACATAATCCATATATCTTTGTGGTGCAGCACATTTTGTGTGCAGTACGTTTCAGATACTAATGTCCTCTACATGCGCATTACACTCACGGCCGGCATAACGACAGGGTGCTCTGTTAAACTGCCAAACGGTCATGGGACAGACTGCTCACTGAGAAGCTAACAGTCTCTCAGCTAGTCAAGATCTGTAACGTGTTTTTACGGTACAGTTCAGTGTCATATTCAAAAGGCCCGCCACCTCGTAGTTTTCTGTGGCACTTTCAGTCTACGTTCTCGCTTGTTCATTACTGAAGGAAAGTGAAGTGAAGTGAAGTGAAGTGAAGCGAGATGAAGTGAAGTGATCCCTGTGCAGAACATGGAAACGTATAAGGGGAGGAAAGGTAAAACTCCACTCATTTTAAACTTGATACTATATGGAGTTGTGTGATCAGATTCTCTTCCTGGCGGTTTTAACGCCGAGAAAAGAACCCCGCCTGGCACCTAGGTTGGGTGGGCCCTAGAGACGGATTTGAACGTTTTGGAGACGTAAAACTGAGTTTCCGCCGCCGGGTACCAAACATCGCTTCGCCCAAACAAAGACAAGCGCATTACCTCCTGCAGTAGCGTCTAATGTCATCACTCTGTCACAGTCCCGTTCCACACGCACGGGCAAGACACAAAACATGTTTTACCGCCTTCAAATCACAATAAAAAAGGAACAAGTCTATGATAGTTCGTGTTGGTCTTAGCAGTTCCTGAAACAAAAGCCACATGCAGTTGTGCTCCTCAACTAGCTGATGTACTTGTCCATTTGTACGTAAACGTGCGGCCCCAAACCTAATCCACAACTTGCAGAATCCTTCACACAGTGGTACATTGTTCCTGCTACATCTGACAGTAACAGTAGGAAGCCGTCTCTCCGGAAATGTACCATTCCGACGTTCTACGTGGAACGCCAAGATGGCGGCTGTAAAGTTACACTATTGAAACTGTCAAATGCGCCTGCAAACAGGAGACGGTGATGCTATCGCACGCCTACGTTAAAACATTCAGCGCTGCAGCGCGACGTCGCGTCTCTTTGTCTCAGTGCATAAAGTTATGAATTTGAAACGCTGGCAGCCTTGGAGATCATACAGTCAGACATTTGCGTAATTCAGAGTACGTGATGATTACGTTTTAAAATTACATGACACGCTACAGGAGATCGGGCAGGGTACGTCCTGACCTAACATTTTAAATATTAACAGCAGGAAAGTTCGTGAGAATTTCCGAAATTCTTAAGTCTCGACACTGTCCAACTGACACCCACGTTTGCCCTGCAACCAAGCAGAGACAGCCAGCATATGTATTTGTGTACAGTGGGTAGCCACTTCGATGAGCAATGTGTAAGGATGACAAATCAGGAATTTTGTAATACACAAGAATTGCCTGCAATAGTGCAATGAGTAAAAGATGGCGCAGGAGACAGTCAGTCAGTCAGTCAGTCATTCTATCAGTCAGTAAGTCAGTCATTCAGTCAGTCAGTCATTCTGTCAGTCAGTCAGTCAATCATTCTGTCAGTCAGTCATTCTGTCAGTCAATCATTCTGTCAGTCAATCATTCTGTCAGTCAATCATTCTGTCAGTCAGGCATTCTGTCAGTCAATCATTCTGTCAGTCAGTCATTCTGTCAGTCAATCATTCTGTCAGTCAGTCATTCTGTCAGTCAATCATTCTGTCAGTCAGTCATTCTGTCAGTCAATCATTTTGTCAGTCAGTCATTCATTCAGTCAGTTAGTCAATCATTCTGTCAGTAAGTCATTCTGTCTGTCAGTCATTCAGTCAGTCAGTTATTCTGTCAGTCAGTCATTCAGTCAGTCACGGAATAAATTGACATTTAAAAAATTGGTCCAAGAAAGATTTTTAGTGAGATTCGGATTTTATGGGCGAAATATTTTCCCGCCAACTTAATTCGCCGCCAACTGATAAAGGTATACGACGGTGACGTAAACAGAAGACGGCATGTCATAAGGCGGTGCAGAGTTCGAAAGCGGTCGAACGGACATCTGCGGCCACGACTGCAAGCACGGATGTGAAGGCAGGCTGAATGTGAGGAGTGACTGCGGAAAACTGAGGGGTCGCATTTGGAAACGTAACGGCCACACTGGAGTTGAACAGTAGCGCTGTTCACAACGACGCTGCTAGTGGCACCGCACGGGTTGTAGAGCGTCTCGTGCCAACATGGGACAAATGCATCTGCGTTCTCGGCTACCGTGTCGAAAAATGATACTGCAGTGCAATAACTGAGCTACGCCGAACTTTGTAATGGCATCTCGTTTAATTTTTATGACCCAGGGAACCTAACCTACTGAAGACCCTCCGTCTGTCTCTGATTACAAACCAAAGGCACCACCCAGACACACCTCAATGCGCTGTCATTACCAAAGTACTCTTGAAATCTGTTTCGATTGTTCTACTTTAATATCCCACACTTTGCGGCCTGCATCGCACAACAACGAAGCCGCAATAGCGCCATGCTCGGACGGCAACTTCTCCGGCACTGCCGTATGGCAGACAGCCTAAACAACTTCTGTCAGGCGCTTCGCAACTTCACAACAAACAAATGAATACTGATCCGCGCGCAGCATTTTGTTGACCTGTTGAGGTTTTTTGGTAATGCTAACTTACTGGTAGGATTTGAATGAAGCCGGCTGTGTTGCCAAACTTAGAAGGAATATGCTTGGACTCTGAAGATGAAGGCAACACGACCCTGCGAAACAATGGCAACACAGCCCACTTCTGAATCGCACTAACGTCTGAACTGCCCTGCAGACTGAAACCAACCACCAGTGCGCGTCTTTCAGTCATAGCACGTTCTGACGTCTCCGCGGTCAGCTGTCTAGAGACCCGGTAACTGCAGACTGACTGTGAGCAGCACGGTCCGCTATGACAGGAAGACCTGCAGGCTGCTGTAACCTTATGCAGACATTTATTTCACGGTTGAAGAATAAAAGATTAACTTGATGTCACTTGCTATTTTATTTCACTTCTTATGTGCTCAACATGTTTCGGACATTAATATATCCATCATCAGGAGCTTGCGACTATTCTGTTAAATTACCACATTGGTCATATTGTTCTTGGTTCGATGTGTGTTGGAGTTTCGGTGTGGTTGGCTTGGAGTGGTATCCGTGTTGCAGGCACATCTCTTGTGCTTCAGTCTGCAACACGGATACCACCCCAACCCAACCACACCGAATTTCCAACACACATCGAACCAAGAACAATATGACAAATGTGGTAATTTAACAGAATAGTCGCAAGCTCCTGATGATGGATTATATTAATGTCCGAAACATGTTGAGCACATAAGAAGTGAAATAAAATAGCAAGTGACATAAAGTTGGTCTTTTTATTCTTCAACTGTCACAAAGATGCACGGTCCAATAAACATAAGATTTATTTCACACGTTAAGAAGAAATGCAACAAAACTATTTGCAAAATTTGTGGTCGCGGAAATCATAACTAAATAAGAGTTTCCGTCCACCTTACAATTCGACTGCCAGCCCAGTAAATATTTGTATCGCCTCGTCTAAAAACCACAAACTCGGAGCTGACCCATAATTTATCTTACAACGTAGTTCGTAGTCGTTACAATTACCAGGCTATCGGCAGTCGGCTGTTCGATTCTCCCGCGAGACATGAGCTTCAGCTTTTTTCCAAAAGGTCCAGGTCGGCCCCGGGGCCCATCCACGCCCAAGTAAATGGGTTCCTTCGCCGACAGTAAAGTGACCGACCCGTGCAGCTGACCACTCGTCCCATATATTGCTAAGGCTAAGAATGAGTGCAGTAATACGTCTACTTTCCCACACGACTTCATGACGTACACAGAGGCAGCTAAGGTTTTGTGTCATTCTCAGAACTGTGACGACAGTGTTGCTGATTGCAGTGCAATCGAGATGTGGTGGTGCCGTCTTGGAGACCAGAACCAAGTTTGTAATTGGCTGTCAGCCAATCTTCGAAGTCTGAAGGCTGTAGACATTATAAAATCTTCACAGAATTGCTGCTTTAGCCTCGAGTGACGTCATTAACACTTCTCTTACAGTCCATAAACTCGCATGGCGCCAGCACCTTCTATGGAGCAGTTTATGTGAACTGGCATTCAAGACAGAACTGTGTCTAATAGAAAATTAAATGATCTCTATAAAAACACTTAGCAGAACTTGTCAGACGGAGGAAGGTGGAGAGGTTGGTGGAAGATAAGTAGCTAGTGCCGAAAGACAAGTGCCTTATGTGTGAGACTATGGAAGTTGACTCTTGGTCGCGTGACCGGCAAGGATACGTCTCAAGTTGGTCCACTGCACTCGATGAAGGCGTATGTGGGCGTGGAGATATAGCTCAACTCATTATTCACCTCGGAGCTAGAAGTGATGGTCAGGTTCTCGATCCGGCCGCTTTATCCCCACCGAAAGATCTACTGTGTCCGATAAACAGGAGGCTGGGTGGACCTCGGGGTCGCTCTGGAGGTTGTGGAGAGTTTAACTGCTGTTAGACACGTGCATAATTCTGAGGTGTGTCCTCTCCGTTGTGTGTAGAAAGACTAATGGTGAGGTAAATATCAGTCATGAAAACACAAGCATGGTAGTATGGATTTATGATGGTATTTAATGGCAAAAATTAACTATCCCCCCTCCTACCCACATTCCAGAGCTTCCACAAAAAGAACCCAAAACAAGACCCATCCCAAAATGAGTAACAACAGACACGCAGCATTACATAAGCTGCCAAACTAAAAACCGACGCCATATCCCCCAACACAATCTTTGACTTTTTAAAATTAACCCCACCAGTCATAACTAGCCCCTCCCACACCCACTCCCACACACATTACACAACTGCCACACCAAGAACCCAATGCAAATAACAAACAGTCACACCTCAACACAATAAAACGTGTTCACTCTTATACAGAATACCGTAACAACCACCACTAATACGACGAACACACCATATTCCCCAACATAACCCTTGACACCATTCCATTCACTAAAGTCAAGAAAATAGTACAACATCATTATAATGGAAACCCGTTACAAAGAGTGACCTTCGGCAATAACGACCTTGGGCAACAGAGAATATCTACATAGCACAAAATCTAGTGAACGACCACAAAGAATACAACGAGCCCACACACAAAAAAAAACTCAACAATACAACACAAACCGGATTATAAAACGGACACAACAGGAGGACTGCACGCACACACACCAGAAACAAGAACCCCAGAGAACAAAAGGATAACCACTTCCAATGTAAGTACTAATCACCCACTACCTTAAAACAAAGACACATGCCATATTAGTTTACCCTCCCTGCATTCTTTCTCATTCGTTAAAATGTTTTTTTTCTCCTGTGGATACACCAAATGCGCCAAGCCACGGGCGCATACACACACACACACACACACACACACACACACACACAATGGAAACCTGAGGCCAAAAAACCTCCACCGAGAACAACAACCCCGAAGAGAGCCCAGAAGACGTCAGACATACTAACCCACAAACCACGCACCCCCAACCCAATTGAATACCATAGAAAACACAACATATTATCACGGCCCCCAAACTACCCCCCCCTAATACCTACCCATAAAACTTACATCCTACCAGTCATTAACCATTAGACTTCCCACTAAATAAACTGACTGTAACGCGTAACGATGATGAGATCTCAGCACCACCTCGCAATGTAGGCATATATATGATACTCTTTGAGCAAAATTGTAATAACCTGAAGATGGCCGCTGTTGGCCGAAACATGTAGTTATTTTTTGCTATTAAATACCATCATAAATCCATACTACCATAGTTGTGGTTTTGTGACTGATATTTACCTCACCATTAGACACGTGCATATTTATGAAATGCTTGTAACACTAGAAGCCTGGTGACGCACTGAACCTATGGTCTCGGAATTACATGCATTTTACGCTCTTCCGGTTTCGACACCGTTTGACTGGCGCAGCGGTTGCATGGGCTTCCTACGGGAACAGTTCTGCTGCTTTAAAGACGACAGTTAGCCTGACTTACACATATATAAGGATACAGTCCGTACCGCGCAGTAAACACACTCCGTCTCGGTTACACAAACCAGTCAGTTAATGCTGCATAGGGAAATAATCGCTGTTTGTTCTCAGATCCACACAGAACACACAAACACACTGTGTGGGCAGAACGTAGGATTTATGAGTGTTAAACCTGGTGGTACATATAGTGACCACTGGGCTTTAAGCTCATTCTCGCGCTTAACGTAGTCTTCGTAGGTGGGAAAAAACGACAGATAGACTAATGACAGTTCCTTCACCATTCTGCGCTCTTTGTCAGAAATTTCCTAATATTCAAAGCTAGATAACGCTGACACTGATACAGCATCATTGCATTCGTACCTTTGGCTCCAACAAACTGTCCGTTTAGTCTTACAGTCGGGTTGTACTTACAAACAGGCGACACATCATCCCGTTAGTAACACAAAGGATGGCTGCAGCGTAGGACGGACGGACGGACAGCTGGCTAATCAAGCCAGTGACATTTAGAGGTGCTGACAGGCTCTGAGCCGGCCGACGCCTTCCTGGGCTCAGCATCAGCGCGGAATGCAGGGAACGGTGTCAGGCGGAGGTGTTGCAACACAAATCACTTCCGCGTGATGGTTATATGTACCGTCAGTAGACAAGCTTTTGCAATACATGTTAAGGTGACGTACGGACACATATTCATGCACATAACATTTAATACCAACTGGCTCCAAAATGACTTTATTTGTAAATTAATGCCCCATGTTTCTGCCTTAGCTGTTGGCCATCTTCAGGGATCTTACTATCGTTCCGACGTGTGCAGCTTAGCATCAACTTGAATGGCAGATGTGCTATGTATACCATTAACATTTTAATGAGATTAAACAGTAAGCTATGGCTAAATAGAATACAAAATTATAGAATTATTGTATTATGAACTGAAGTAATTTTTGTGTGTCTAAACATCTGTGTTAGGTTTTCTGTAAGTGCAGTAATTCCTGGAGCCCATTAAGCCTGAACACGAGGCGTCTTTATTGTGTTTAGCCTTAAACTGATTTCAATGTTTTTAGTATTAGGACTGTTGCTACAGCTGTGAGGGTCTGAAATTACAAGCACTTGTTCTCGTCTGTGATTATGCACCATGAAAATCGCAGGAAGAAAACCCTTTACTGTACAGAACTACGTCACTAGATCACTGTGGCACATTATAACCAATTCATATGTACAGAAGTATTTCTTTGGCCCCTCTACTTCTGTCGTGATTCTTAAGCTTACCTTGTAAACTGCACAATTTTCCTAAACAAGAAATCACTTTACATTCACAAACTTCACCTGCAGCTACAGCGAAGTATGGCCACACATCTGAGCAGTTGCAATCAGACTCGCTGGGGCGGTGTCTGGTGCAGTCAGCAACTGGAATCTGTTGCAAGTATGCGTTTTCTTCGCCCATTTCTTTCAAGTTCATCCATTTATATTATTTCTATGAAGCTGCTGTGTTTGGATAATGACCCAAAATTAATCCCTTATCCTCATTTTGATCGGTGCTATCGTACAGCTTATCTGATCGGTACGACGCATGCGCACAAGCACGTCTTCACATCCAATACAGAACAGATCGCGCTGTAGAATTTCCCTTTCCCTGAAGACCGATACTCTGGTAACTAACTTAATACAGGTCACAATATCTTCTAATATACAGGGCGTCTCATAATGTTCTCCGTGATTACAAACATTTATAACAAGAAAACCAAAGGAACTATCTTAATGGAATTGTTCACAGCCACAGGAAAACTGAAAAAGTTTTTTTTTTGAACTGGAGATGTTCGATGTGTGCACCACGGGTGACACGGCACACATCGATACGATATTCAAGTTCTTGCCACACACGCGTCAACATGAGTGCATCGAAATTCTTCATTGCTGCAATGATCCGTGCCTTTAGGTCAGCGAGGTCACATGGCAATGGTGGGACGAATACCTTTGCGTACTTTGCACGAAATGCACGTTGCACAGTAACCACAGACTTACTCGTGTGATATTCCAACACACAAAACGACTTCTCCTCCGGAGCGGCCATTTTCTCACTACATACACTCGCATCGCCTAGCGGCAGAAATGTGAACTACGATGAAAAAAAAACTTGGTGGGGAAAAAATTATGAATTGTTCCTTCTATTTGTACAGGTGTGTTAAATACGTGTCCTACGGTTTTCCTATAATACATTTTTGTGATCCCGGAGTATATTATGAAACGCCCTGTATTTACTGCGACAATTAGCTTCCTGTAACTCACACCCCCAACTTCTAACCCCTTCATTAATCATCCACAGAGACAGCGCCTGTGGGCAATTCAATAGCAGACAGTGCACCGACCTTCAAGAAATGATCATAATGCTGTACTTAGCACCTGCAGAACAGGTCGATACACTGCACGGGGGCCTGTAGAACTGCAGGCAGTCAGATCAGTTAATTGATAAGTAAACAAATCAGCAAACAAATAACTGGATAGCAATAACAACTTAGGCCATTGTTTGGTACGTCACACAACACCACGATCAAGAATGGAGTCAATACTCAGTACCTCGTCCTTGCTCAGGCGGTTTGTCGTCCACGTCTCACCGCAGAGGCTCGGGTTTGATATCAGGCTAGTGCAGTGCGGGGGTGAATTGTGGTGGCAGTGGGGAAATTCGTACCCGAGGACTTCAGCTTTCACCGGTCAGTATCACTACACTCACACTCACGCATCTGACAGTGTCGTTATACTGACACTCTGCTGCTGACACCGAAGTCTCGCACTGTTGCACATTCTGTATCACCTAATCAACTGATGTTACAAGCAAGGGAATAGTCCGTGCGAATTTTAAGGTGCTCACAGCGGTGTTGTTGAAGATTCAGGGTGTCTGCCTTGTACAGTTGCATTGTCCAGGCGTTTCGAAAGGTTATTACCTCTTGTTCGCCTACTTGGCCTTTGAGAATAAGAGGTGTATGTTACTTCGAAACGTCGGTAAGCCCTCAACCAACGCCGCAGAGTCACAACGCAGAAGACTCGAATCCCCAAGCGCACCGGTTGTCTGAATCTGATATTGATGTGGCAGCCTGCCTAACGCACGTAATTCACACTGTGCGAAGTCAATGCTTTGACTACATTAGACATTGTGTTCACGACCGTAACAAAACACAAGAGATATTAAAAAAGTGTTGTCTCTATATGATTTGTGTTTAATGAAAAAATTTGGAAAGTACGAATCAAAAGTAAGGACAAGAGTATTTTGTGTCTTTCGTCTCCACAAAAAGCACCGGTGTTGTGGATGAGGCAGAGAGCGGAGCTGACAATGCTGCAGGTTAGCACAGATGTGCGACGAAGCGAGTGTGTCTGCTGTGCTTGTGGTGTTTGCTGTGCTGTGCTGTGCCGTGCCGTCACCTGCACAACGAATGAAGCCTGCCGCGTGCAAGTTGCAGGCAAAAATATAATTAAAAGTCCCCAATTGACCTTCCCACCCTCTCATTCACTCTTCAAAACACGACACAAAAATGTAACTCCCCATTTTTTGTTATTATTATAATCCACTTTCAACAGAATTAGTTTATCTTTAATGCTGATTACTGTCCGAATCAAGTTAGGTGTGATGGTAAATTCTGAGAAATAATTATACATAGAAATATAAATACAAATCTGTGACTACAGGCACCAGTGACTAATTACTAATACCCATAATATGAATAAATCCTAAAGACGACAGACAACGTAAACATAAATTGTAAAACTGACGGCTGACTAATTCCTCTCCAACAAGACTTAACACTTTGCAAGGTTTATTTAATTAATACACCAACAAATTCACATATATTTATTTAATGATCTAAAATTTACACGCGGACGCTTTGAGTGCGGTAATGAACCTTCGGGTTCCTTGAAATGCAGGGAATTTCTTGACTAGCTGCAAACCAGTTAGCTTCTCAAGAAGGACTCTGCACCATGTAGTAAGTAAGTAAGTAATGATCTAAAATTTACAATAAAACACTTAAAACGCTCCTACATGTTTCGATCACACGATCATCCTCAGGGAGCATACTTTGTTCCTTGCTAAAGTTATAGTCTAAAA
>Ga0136643_10005439_pt1 | contig 17944 bp, 7 predicted proteins | sample TergutLab28metaG_FD_96883 | JGI IMG/M metagenome (GOLD analysis project Ga0136643, IMG submission 96883) | Labiotermes labralis P1 segment gut microbial communities from Petit-Saut dam, French Guiana - Lab288 P1 (version 3) (version 3) | ecosystem: Host-associated > Arthropoda: Insects >...
CCTCCTGATGATGAGCACATGTGCTCGAAACATGTAGAGGCATGAAATAAAACTTATTGTGAAACAAATTTTGTGCATCAAGTTGGTTAAATACCGAGATAAATATACTGAGATGCACGGTCAACAAAACGCCAAAATTTGTTGATGCTGTTCGTCCGGTTGTTCTGTGACAAATTGTTGACGTTGACAGTAAAGGATATATTAATATTGATTCAACAAAAATATAATTTAAAGAAACAGTGTTCCAGGGTGCGAGTGGGATTCATCAATGTAAGCTATGGTCCGGCGGCATATTCTGGTATATACTGTAACAAACCTTCTTGTGCATAAAATTTGGAGTTTTTCTTGAATCTTTAATTTTCCAAGCAGGTCTCGTCTTCATGCATTTTGTTTTATTTAACAACGATTTATCAGAACACACGCTCTACTTTAGACAAGTAAGACAACTATAATGTACGGATTAGGAGTTGATGAGTTGCGACCGTAGCCTTTCTCAAGAAACTGCCCCAGAATTTTCTGCGGGAACTGAGGAATACAGCCGTACATTTTTTTTTAGGATAAGCGATCTATAAATCGGGAGCTTCCAGACTGGCAGCAGGGGTACTAACCGTGTTTTGTTCGTAGGTTATTTAGCGAGCCTGCGCTAACTAGCACGAGACTCTACGGTATAGAATATTCGGTTGAGAGTGAATAAATAATGTGAAATAAGGAAGAAGCAGGCAGACGTAACGTAGCACACGATAGGCCTTCTATATAACCATTTCCTAGAGGGACTGAAGAAAACTACAGAGATCTAGTCACGATTGTGACCCGGCAAAGATCTGAACCGGGAATATCGCGATTACAAAGCCGGAAATTGGCAGTCTGAGCCAGCTGGCTCCATCCAAACACTGCTCGTGAGAGATGGACGTGTCTCCATTCCTAGTTACCTTGATTGTATGTAAGTAGGCTGATATCGGGGCAGTGATAGGGTAAGGGTAGTAGGCGGGCCAAATTCTTAACACGCAATTATTACTGCGCAGGTAGAGTCTGACGGTATGTGCCGTTGGTATTGTCCTGCTACGTGCTGTAGACGCCAGCAGTGTCACGTAGGCGAAGGCGAGTTAAGTTCATTAGATCTAGGCCTATAAGAAATGGGTTAACATGATACTCTTCTGAATTTTGGCGGTTTGTTGTTAAGGATATAGACAGCAGATGAATATGGTACTCGCCTGTATTTTGGCGGGTTTAAGTTGAGCTCGCAGACAGTGGGTTAATATAATATTTTCCCCCATTTAGCCATGTTTTTACTTTGGCTAGGGATAGCACGCTAACACGATACTCCCCAGAATTTCGGCGAATTCTTATTACGCCCACACAGCCTAGGTGAATGCGATGTTCTCCTGTATTTCAATACTTCTTGGACCACGTTAAATGGGACACTGTCAGTCTGTCACTGTACGGAACTGCACGTGGCATAAAATTTGAAATTCAGATAAAAGAAGTAAACACTATATTTCATTGAAACGAAATTATACCTCGCCGATGTTCAAGATTTCAGCCCTTTGGAGATTGATATTCAGCTGATGCAGTATATATCGAACATCAGTTCCTGCGGAACAGAACACAGTCGGTGACCATTCAAAATATCACTCTGTAAATAATGTTAAGGCATATAATTGATGTTTGCTTTACGAATAATATGAAACAGCTGACACTGTAGAAAAAGATTTTCTAAATTTTACAGCAGGTGGCACGTGTTTTTGCCACTGGAGTTCAGATGGTTAAGCGCCTCAATTTTCGTGTGAGAATCGAAGATCTCAGAAGTTTCTAAGCTCCATTATGTCTGCCGTTTGTAACACGAGTAGTCACGTACAGTATGTTTAAACGGGGTTTATTCTACTGTGAAGAGCGGAGAATTCATCCTTGTGTTATTAAAGTAGGTGAAATAGGCATTTTCTGTGCTTTATTTTAAAGTTTATGTTTCCATTCATTTCGCTGCACTAACAGATGACGGGATTGTGTCCCTGTGTATGAAAGAGTAGTAAGGTGTGTAAACTCGTAATTTGAAAATTAGAATACCGTGGAAGAGCTCAGTCAATACAGTGACATTTTACGAATTACAGGCAGGGCTCAATTCTCGGCAGGAGACGCTTTTCGTACAGTCAAAACCACTGGACCTGCTTTGTGGACCACCCGGCTAACTGCCCAAAGGGAACTGTGGAATTTTCCCGAGCAATGCGGTACGTTTGTGAAACAAAAGAATAAACTTATATATTGTCAAAGTTAAAAGTATCTAAAGTATTATATCCACAACCCGATATATATTTTTGACGTGATGCAACCTAAGAGATAATTCTGTTTTATCCATATATTTCATTGTAACTAAAAACAGTTCCTTGTTTGATTAATGTACATACGTTCAGGTTTTGCGGACACTGGAGAATAAACACTGTGTTCACATTATCCCACAACTGAATTCGTATGTGATATAGACGTCTAGTCCATATGCCCATAATCCAGTGCTTTAAGATCCATTATAATATTATCCTTTTATTTATACCTATGTTTCTCAAATAATCTCTTCCCTTCATGTTTGTTGTCGTTTTCTGTTAATTCCTCCTGCATAATATACGTGCAACAAACCTTCCATCTTCCAATGTCTATAACTTGAACACACTAAAAATACCTGGTGGAGACTACCAATATACCAATATAATCTCTTTAGGGAAATTTCTCCAGGCTTATGTTACTTCCCGTCCTCAACACCACTCTGTTACTTTATAAGAAAGTAAGCGGAGTTTTTCCGCTTACTTGAACCTTTCTAGCAGAATAACTCGTTTTGCAGTGTTGTCGAAACATTCACGTGTATGAGCACTGCCATCTTGTGTAGGTTACGGCAAGACAACATGAAGCGTTTAACTGCCGGCAGTTTATCTTGCTTCACATCGTCGCTTGCAACAGAGTTTTTAATTACATATTTCTAAACAGAAATGAATGATCTCATCTGCACAGCGACTCACTCTCTTGAGAGCCCTTAGTAGCTAGTCCGCCCACATGACATGTCGCTGCCACCCCGGCGCACGGCCGCTTGATTGGGTGACAAGGAACCCCGCTGAGCCCACGGATAGATTTGTAAATTGCTCCCGACACTTTTCACTATTTTGTTTTGCCCCCTACCCCCCAAAAAAAGAGTATTGGAACTTCCTCTCACCCCTTCATCCGGATGTTTCCATGTTGTGTGTGGTATGGTTGGGGGTGTAATTGAATAGCTGCGCCTGTGTTCGACAGCTCGACTAGCCCGTCACATCTCGACAATCACTGTGTACGCTGTACTAAGAGTTATACGTAAACGTCTATTGTGGAAACCGCGCTCCAACTTCCAAGAAAACCTTCTCCGCGTCAAATAGAATAATTGTTAATTTTCGCAGTACAAGGGGACCTCGCCTTGCTTTGTTGTTGTCCTTTAACATATTCCGATCCACATCAGCAGCCGCTCACCTAATTCAGTTTCAAGCAAACGAAAACTATAAATGATATATGTAAAATTGAAATTCACATTTCATTTGCGTCATCAGAAATTCAAAAAGCATTATTTTGTTGAACTCTTTAAAGTGCAGCGGTTATTATGTTTACCACTAAAGTCCTGTATGACGTTTTAAACAAAGAGTGTTACAGGTTTTGTGTAATTCTTAGCATCAAGAATCTTTACTTTCGTTTACAGCATTGAGTAATCGGCATTTTAAATAAAGAGTTTGAAAATGTATTTTTGGAAATTGGTTGATTGAACTTTATGTTTATCGGAGGGCTGGGCTTGTAATCGGAATCTTAGTTTAGGGCCGGTTTGCATATGCTACTGGTCAGTTAACAGAGGCACCCTAGGATTGTTGTGAATAAGAAAGTAGTTACAAGCATACCTTCCTCAAATGACTATAACAGCAGTACTGTGTCTATAGAGCTCGTTCAATTGAACGCAGACTATAACGTACTGGGCCGAAAGATAAACTCCATCTATAGTTTCTTCTTCACCAATGTAATGCTTGTGGTTCTGCTGAAAATTATTGTAACTGCATAATGACAATCGTATGTTTCCTATCCTAAAACTCTCCTATTTAACTGTGCTTAATTAATCAAGTTATTCTTTCACAATGCTGCCATCCTTTCTAAGATGTTACAAAATATTCCGCACAGTTCGTGCGTACTGTGGGCTCAGGTGTATGATGTATGAAAGTAGAGGTCCAGTGAAGAGAATTGAACTGAAGTGCGAGGTCTATAATTCTGTTTGTCGAACTAATTTTGATCGTTTCAGAGATTTTATTACAGATTTAGCGAACTGAATATTTGAATCAAATACATGATACACACAGTTCTGAGTAGCAACAGAATATTTCTTTTGGCACACGTATTCCTGGAGTTTTCTGTGTTAAGCGTTCACATATTCGGTGACAAATCCGAAGTATTTGAGAGAGACACGTTCTAATTAGATGCCGTTCTTTGTCTAAATCTCAAGTTTCTCCACTAATACTCGTACATCATTACTCAATAATTATGTTAATGTGAATTCCTCATTTTTCATTCCTCCAGTAATTATCTTTAAACGTATAAATCGTAATTTCCTTGTCTTGTCGTATTATTACTTGGTTACCATAAAGGTTAAACAGTTAAGTGATTTGTCACTGGAACCCCACTCCTCATATCTCATATTTCTTAATTGTATTGCCTTCCTAATATTTGTTGGAGTAAAAATTATGCAACTCCTCATTATGTAATTGTTTCTCCAGTCTTCTTTCTTAAGAGCAACTTTAAATCTTCTTTTTCTATAGACATATTTTCCTCGACACACTTTTCTCAAGAGCACTTTTTCCTTACGAGGAGAGGAACCAACCTTTATACTAGTGCAAAAATACATATAAAATCAGGTAAAAAAGGTAAAGTGTTCCCGTTACAGGCCCGGTGTGGCCCAGAGGGTGGATAGAGGTATAGCTCTACTCTTCCATGACCGCGGCACTAGAAGGGGTGAGTGGTCAGTAGCACGTCCCGGCCGTACTTTACCCCCGGGAAAGGCCCGGTACCCATTGTACAGGAGACTGGGTGGGCCCCAGGGCCGGTCTGGACGGGCGGAAAATCTCGTCCCCACCGGGATTCGATCCCGGACCGTCCAGCCCGTAGTCAGTCGCTATACCGACTGAGCTACCCGGCCCACATATAAAATCAGGTACGTTGTATTTTGAACTCAGTGGTTTTGGATAGGAGACGGTAAAAAAGACTGGCGTGAAAATTAAGACACATAAAGCGGATGCGCTATGTGGCACTACTTTAGGATGGTAAAATTTATATTGGTCCCTGATTCTTTGCTTTTCTTTAATGATAATCAGTTAATGCTGCTCTTTCGTTCATTTCGTGATCATGAATTTTTATTAATCTATGCCTATTCGTGCAACGGCGTAAGTATAACTTTTGCAGGAATTAAGACACAACTCACTGTTTTTGTCACATTACCTGGAAATTCTTTGTCATTTTAATTGTGACGAAGTTTTGAAACGGTTGAATTATTCAATCCAAGGTGAGCGGCGAATTTTTTACAAAAAAGGGCAGTATTTGTGCTAATGTCGGTCCTGACAAGAAACTGAATGTTTTATCTGCTTAACAGTAGCAGGTACTCCCCGAATTTATTCCATTTTCTACTATTTAATGCTCCCGGAAAGAGACAGCAAAATGATAACTCACTAGTGTATTTAATTTAAAGATATTTCTGAATGAGCGGGGTGGAGCTAAGCTGACATCACGGCAACAGGTGAAGGAAATGCTGCCGTCTGAATTCGAATTGTAAAGAGGGAGACAAATGGTAACATGTGAAGTGCGTTGACTAGACATCAGGTGCCGCTGAAGTTTTCAGAGAATGTATGACCGTGGAAGGAAAGTATGTAGCAGAAGATGAAGAACAAGAAGCCGAACACATTTGTAGGAGCCAGACAATAAATTTACAGACGAAGAAGTTTAAGAGGACGTACTTTCGAAGAAGAGGACGGCGGGATTTTGCTACAGAGAAACGCAGATGATGATCTGCAAGGGACGACATCTCAATTTAACTGTTGCTTCTTACAGAATACCACATGGAGTCAAAATTATCCCAAGGAACGTACAAGACGGAGCTTAAGAATGTGGGTGTATTTAGAGTGGACTGATAGTTAGAGATGTTCGGAAGGACATTTCTGCCCCCATTTCTAGGTATTAACAGTCCAAGAAGACTGAAAGCTTAGAACCTGAAGATGGATTTTTTAAATGTTTTAACCGTGCATCTCAGTATAATCTTGGTAATTAACCAACTTAATGCACAAATTCTTGTTTTATAATAAGTTTATTATATGCCTCTACATGTTTCGAGTACTATGTGCTCATCATCAGGGGGTCAAATTGTATTATACAGCATCTGGTATCATCACACATGTGGGAGGCCTTCCCGTGCACAGGACTCAGTCCTCTCTCAACCTGCGCACTGCTATAAAATATTTTTCCACATTATCTTACAAACGGCACGACTTTAGAAAAACGTTATTGAACACAAAATGTCTCTTTCGATTTTCTCTACAACTTTTGTCCGAAAAATTTTTCATTCTAAGAGGAACTGAGCGAGACGTTTTTAAAAACGAATTTTGGTTTTCATGTAACGTACTCGTTATTCTTGTCCGATTGTAATTAAACTCGAATTTTCTCGACAGATTTTCGAAAAATACACATTTGTGAAGTTTCATGCAAATCTTTACGGTGGGAGCCGAGTTGTTCCATGCGGACAGACTGCGGACGGACGGACAGACATGACGAAGCTAATAGTCGCTTTCCGCCGAGCGAATGCGCCTAAACAGCTCGCGTTGTGTTTGTTATTTCAACGCGTTACGATATTTACTCGGTGCGTTACGTTTCATTCGACGTAACTCTATATGTCCAATAATGACGGCTTCCTGGTTACCACGAAAATCGTAATAACGAACCTGTGCATGTGGAGAGGAATTATTTACAAAATTTTCTTCTTTAATGTAAGCTGGATCTCCATCTTTAAAATTTTCATTTCTTCAAGAATGTCTTTTAAATGCTTTGATGTTTTCATACTGTCTGTCATGAAAGTGTCTTAATTGTTTCAACAGTAGTCAGGGACAGTACGAGTAGATATGCCCTACGACACATGTCTGTTTTTTTTTTTTCAATATCAAGAACCCTTCAATTTCGTTTGGGTCGCGTGTAAAATTCCGACTTGTGTAGAAAGGAGTGGAAGTGCAGGTCACACGTGGAGTACCAGATGTTGAATATTATTGAATTCTGTGTTTATGCAGTAGTAACGATACATAATGAACACATTCGGTAATTTAAGTCGGTGGATAAATGTTTGTTCGTGCGAAGACCGCCTAGAATTATTTTAACTGTCTGATACACGATATATTGCGTCGTGTAATGTAATATGCGTAGTAAAATGCACTATTATTATTATCTGAAATACAGTCCGTTATTTTTAATGAACATGTAATGACGAAACGTGGATCTAATTAGTGAAAATAGGAGAAAGCTATCGGCCGTTTTAATGAGAGATGCGGTGTACACACGTTGGGCTGCAACAAGTGAATTTGACAGAAACATACAGGAGTGGCTCCGCTGTGTTGCTTGGAACTAGTGTCAGTCTTCTGGCTTACATAAGCATGAAATTATAATTAATGGAGTTATCAGAATGGGTTGGTGACGTCATCAACAGGAGTCCAAGCTTCGAATATACGGAGCTAACACTCGATTCTGTCGCAGACATTAGAACTGGCTGCAACTCTATTTTCTCTTCACTGTACGTTTTTATGGAGTGCCGTTTGATTAACCAGACGTGAACTTCGCGAGAAAAACTTCTTCACGGTGGACAGAGGAGTTGGTGGACTGTCATTTATGTTTATCACGCTATTCTGTATCATCATACGGTGCTTAATTCCGAAAACCATTACTATGTACAGGTACAGTTTGGATGGCAATGAAAATGGTCAAGAGAATGTGTTTTTAAAGGGGGTTGAAGGATTCGTGTGGTTTATTTCTAGACATAAAATGATATATTAAATTAAATTTATTGCCAAATAATGTAATTTTGGAGAAAAAGTAAAGTTTGCACATTACTCAAAGATAGTGTATTGCGGAGTACATTAAAATGCTGCTTTGTGAAAATAGATACATAAAAACCTAAATGGAAAGCATTTTATTATACTGAAGTTTTCTGGCAGTGCCCTATTTTATATTAGTCTGAACGTAGGCAAACAATATCCATTTCGTACAATTGTTAAATAAGAAAGGCAAGCGTACAACAGGTACATGTCTTTGAATTTTGTGATGAGGTAGAGATAGACATTGATGAATGGTAACTTATTAGGGTCATAAATTTCTTTTGTGAAGAAGACGTATGGTCAGAAAGAGGGGGCCCGGGGGGAGGGGGAGAATTTACTTTTTCCAAGCGGTATATGTCATTACAGCTTCAGAAACTGTGCCACACCCACCTGTAATTCTCTGTTCACCTAATGGTTCCAGACACCTGCCCGCGACTTTTCCTTCTATGCTATCAGCGATCTTCGATACATTTTAAGGTAGGGCAAACATAATGGAGGCAGACCAGCAATACTAAGCCGAATTCATAAAGAAGTGATCTGAGATGAAGTAAAATTTTTCTAAACGAAATTTTTACGCTTACATGCACAAAATACACCTGAATATTTCTCATTCAGCCCAGTTTTTTTTATAGAATGGGGAGACAAAAGTGAAGTAAATTAGGGGCTTGTTGTTTCTTGCAAAATTAAGAAATAGTTACCACCACATGTTTATTACTTGACGTAGGTGGTGATCCTTATGGGTATGCTAATTACATGATGAATAGGCTAGAGTCACGACGTCGTATCCATAGTGCAGGCCCTCGGCATTACCTCTTCAATTCTTACGCCTTCCTTTCCTTTCTACAAAGCCTCAGCGATAGAGTTATGGGGATGTGTAAAGTACTGCCAAATTTAATTCTGATGTCGCTCCGTTTTATAGGCAGTTACAGTAAATTAGTTGTCTGGAGTACTTCGCTGAGTGTCCTTTCCTGAATATTGCTGTTCTGTGTTGGTGGAGGCCTTAAGATGTACATTTTTTATTATTTGTTAAGTCAGATGTTAATTTCGATATGGAACAGACTCTAGGGCTTAATTCGTCATGGGTGGCGAAGTAGAACACCAACATGCTACTGATGTAAATATATAAAGTTAGAACTTCAGCAGGACAGGCAATGTACGTACAACGTAATTCCGAGGGGCCCGCGTGTGACAGTTGTTGCAGTGGAAAGTAATAAGTATTATATATTATGAGTGTGCTTTTGGAATCTTAGGTATTCAGCATTCAATGCGTTTGTGCCATATTGTCTTCTGTTTCCTGTCCGACTGTATAAATATTTTACACATTTTCTCATAAACGGAACGATATCCAAGAAAATTTTTTGAATATAAAATGTCTGTCTGGATTGTGTCTACGTCTTTTGTCTGAAACATTTCTCATTCTAAGAAGAACTGAGCGAGACATGATCGAAAATGTATATTTGTCTGCACGTAAAGTATCTATTGTTCTTGTAAGATTTTAATAAACCTTGAATTTTCTGGACATATTTTGGAAGGATACTCCAACATCAAATTTCATGGAAATCAGTCCATTGGTAACCGAGTTGTTCCATGCGGGCGGGCTAACGGACGGACGGACAGGCAAACAGACACGACGAAGCTAATAGTCGCTTTTCGCAGTTTTGCCAGTGAGCCTGAAAATGGGTACTATAAACACCTCATTTGCTGTGTTTTGGCTTTAGCAGTTTTGTGTTCGTATTGAAAGAATGGCTTCTGTAGATAGCCAATACATATGTAAGTTTCTCATTTCCAGAACTCATGACCATATTTCCATGAAATTTAAGGTCCGAGGGTAAAAGTTTCGTTGACCTGACAGTCTGAGGTCATTTGTTCATTATCTTCTCTTTCAACATTTACTGACTATGTGCGCCCTTTGTTCTGTTCCAATTTACAGTCAAATTCTAAGCAGCTTTGTAGTTTGCACAACGGTGTGATTGGGGATTCCCGTCCTTCCCGGTTTGTGGTGTTGCACTGGTGGTAAATGGTTCGTGGATCATGCAGCATAGGCCACTGTGAGATTGAAGATAAAAGCGATACGTTATTTCTAACCATCGGGACGCAGAATCACATCCCTCAAGGCTAGAATAAATGATGTTGAGTTAGTATGCATCACACAGGCAATTGGTAGGAGTTTTTGGGTGACGGGTCGGCCGAAACGCAGAATGTCTACCTGCAGAGGACAACACATGAACGGAAAGAATACAGTCTGTGACAAAAGATTTTACATTCGTAATTAACCTTTTGTATTTATCTCGCTATACGCATATAAAGCGAGTAGGATCTTTCATGTTTATGGTTCCGTGCATCGCCGATCTATATTAATAACTGTCCAACGAGATGCAACACAAAGCAGTCTATTTATTATTCTGCATGTTCACTCTACATGTTTCGGGTGTCAACCACACCCATCATCAGGAATATACAAAACTGTAACTAGCTAGCTTGGCCACGTTGGAGGGAGGTAGCTGCACAAAAAAATATGACCCATACCGGAGGCTGTAGTTACAGTTTTGTGTACTCCTGATGATGGGTGTGTTTGACACCCGAAACATGTAGAGTGAACATGCAGAATAATATATAGACTGCTTTGTGTTGCATCTCGTTGGACAATTATCTATAAATACGAGTAGGATATATTTTACCTAAAATGTGAAGGGGATGAATATTAACTATTAAATAAAATATTTATTTTCATGCTGGGAATCTCTTGTAAAAGCTACAAAAACTTCTTTTGAACATGCGTGTCAGCTGTAGAAGTTGCTTCTTACGTAGTTTTCAATACGAGTAAGAGATGCTTGCCGAAGTCAGTATTACGATTCATTAGGCGCGTAGGCTAAGTGAAGATGGGTTTTAGCAGAAGCTTTATTTAACAGATTTAAAGTAACTTCCATACTGCAGAACTTATTTTCATGTCCAATTTCGTGACACTAAGTATACTGTATATTCTAAATTCTCCATGAAATTAAACTGTCCCAGAAATTTTGCTACTAAATCTGTCCCTAGAACATACTGCAGCAATCGTGACTAGTTTATTTGGTCATTGTACGAAATACGTATATCAAAGATTTGTTTTAGGATGCCATCGGCATGGCAGAGTATCCGTACCTATCGAGGAATGATCAAAGGGTTACGGGTGCAATGTAAGTGTTAAAAGAGAAGCAGTTATGGCGTCATAGAAGCGAAAGCTCGCAATTTGCCTGTTTAGTACGGCAGAAAGCCACAATATTTCGCAGTCAAAGTGGCTAGTGTTCTGGTCCATATTTGAAACGCGCATTCCCGAATGCAAGTGTGCATATTTTGTAGACAGGCCTGTGTTTATTGATGTTGTATAGAAGGCTTCAGTGTGCAGCTGTCCAACATCAGACAGTCTTCATAATTCATTCTAATTCTCAGAATTGTGACTGCGTCTCCAATTTCTTACTCAATTAGAGGCCTTTCAAATAATGTTCAAATTTGCTGTCTTTTTTATACAATATTTTACAATGGGACTTCAGAAGAATGAAGTTCGTAATATAATTAGGGTATCAACAGTTTTTTGCAATGACTGTATCTTCATCGAGCACCTGCTCATTATAATTGTTAAAGAGTGTGTTATATATTTATTGAGACGCGGAATATATGCGTTTTTAACTTTTTTATCGTCCCTAATGTGTAACTAAATACATTAAGTAACGAAGTGAATGTTTGTGTTTTAATAATCTGTAACATGAGCTACATTTGCTTTGATCAAAAAATTCGTTATTTTTAATTATAGGCTTATAAACTTTATTAAAGGCAGAGTGCTGAGAAAAACTAATGGTATTTTTTAATGTGAAAAATGGCGTGGATTTACTGCATGTTTTTAAAATAATGGAGTCATTTTTGTGACATAATTTTGTTTACGTAAAATTCTTATCATATTACATTCAGTGTCATGCAGTGCGACGTGTTTCAGATAGGAGGACCCGACTGGTGAGGGTCTGGAAGTTGAACGCCACGAGCTCTGTTCTCATGACGTTCCCAGTTCACTACTTGTACAGTCGTGTGTCTGACCGGTACTGGGTCAGTTTATAGTGCCGGGAAATTCTTTGTTGTAGTTTTATGTCAATTTATAGACTATGCAAGTCATCTTGGGTGTTATGTCTTGTCGATCGGTAGATAGTTACCGACATTTCGTAGAATTCTTGTGCCTCCATTTTCAGAGTCACGCGCTCAAAAAGTTTGTTTATGGACGTCGGTAACCGTTTACCAATCGACACCGCTTAACATACTGGAAGAATTAAATTATCAGAACCCCCCCCCCCCGATGTCAGACATTCAGATCTTGCATCAGACGTTATGCAACTCACCAAATGTGCTTTCTTATTGCGCAGCCTTCTGGTGCTACAGATATGTCTACAGCTTTTAGTATTTTGTTATGTTACGGTAGCGAGCAACTTATAATAAATACTACAGGAAAAGATATACAAATATTTTCTTATGTTCGCTTGATCACCATCTTATTATTGTGTTAAATTATGCAGAAAAAATCCCTCCCAGTATTGCATATTTTAGACTTGCATGATTTTCAGTCTTAGACCAATGTCACTAGTTTCAGTAACACCTCACAAGTTTGTGCTTCTATCATATTCCTATGACTGACCTAAGGAAATTATAAGTAAGATGTTAAAATCCTTTCCTTCTGCTTTTCTCTGCCTCTGTTCTGATTGCTAGGCGAATATAGGCTAACTGGCACTAGTGAAGAAGCGATCAATTCCACCTCTGTTTCATTACTGGGTAATCTTGTGTGCAGAATATAATCGCCGCAACTAACATCATCCCTCTACACGCCATACAGTGTTGTGTGGGAGTGTTCATCAGCTCTACCCCTTCTCAAGCTGTGTCCTAGATGAAGGTGAATGGTTAGCTTCACGCTCCGACCCCTTTACCCCAGGGAAAGTATCCTGGTATCCATTTAATATGTACTTGGGTTGGACCCGCAGCCAGTCTGGAAGTTTTGGAGAAAAGATAAATTTTATTTTGTCCCTGTCGATGGTCGAACCGCGATTCTTAAGACACCTAATCCTAGCCTAGTCGCTATACCGACTACGTTAACCACAGCACGACAACAAGCAATTTAAACTGGACAAAGAAACGGGCTAAATAAGCCAGCAGAAACGTATGTATTATTCTATTCACCGCTTCGTATTGGAAATAATTTTCTCTGCCAGATTTTTAATTCGAATAATTTGACGCTAATTGGCGAAATATGATTGAATGAAATTCCTGAAATTATTTTTATGTAAGTCATCAAATACTGAAACTTTCATGTCCGAAGTTCCAGCATCTGCAGTAGGTCACTGTTTTCTCAGACGGTGTGTAGTGAGGTTTCAAGTAGACGAAACGTTACAAAAAATTAAATATAAAAATTTAATTGCCAAGAATGAATGAACTTATAAACATAGGCCGGTTGCTTGGACACACGCACACTCATACATTCAAGACAGGCTTCTGGAAGTTCCATAATATTTTTGCTCAGTTGATGGAGAACAACATTATTTTAAGCTTGACAGCTTCTGCTTTTGCTTCAGATGTTTTATAAGATTTAACTGTATTTTCTGCTTCGTGGTTACGGTTCAGCAGTTAATGGCGCCATAACAAGTAGCTTATTTGTTATTATAAATTTAAGAACCGTGCTATAATTATAATGTAACATAAACGGATAATCCCAGTGCGCCGCGAGAACCAAGAGGTTTAGAATCACCGACATATTACCAAACGAACTTGTTTTCTATCAGTATTGTAACCTAAACTTTCACTACTAGTTATTACTTTTCTAAGTTTTCGTCCACTTTGTTCGGTGGACGGACGAAAGGCTTTCTAACTTTCCCGCGTCTCCCAATTATTCATTTGCATTTTTTGTTTTCCTTTCTAGGAGGCCCTATCTGAATGAACCATCTTGTTCTAGATCTACCTACAGGTCCATTTCCTTCACATTTTAATTCTGTTCTTCTCTACCCAGTATCATTGCAGGGTAAAATAATTGTGATTCTTTCTCTTCTAAGTATCTTAGCAAATTTGGGATTTTAACTTCTCTGAAAATGTTATCGTGCTACTCTCTTTTCACTGTCCTGTGTCTCACTCAATAGGGCCTCCCTCCCAAAATTTTTATATTCATTTTTTTGGTGTTGTGTTGTTAGTCTTTGTAAGGACCCATGTTTCGACACTAAATGTTAAAGCCAGTTTAGACAAGGGACTTGGTTTGCATTGTACCTCTCCGTCCCTTAACAGACTTAACTCCATCTATTATATGGATATTTAAGTTACATTAATTTACGTTACAGACACTCATGATATTTCCACTGAATTTTCCATTGATTTTTAATAACTATAGACGGAAAACACAAACATGAATGAGTCCTGCTAAAGAACACCGAGAAGGCATCCCTTAGTTTTTCTAGCCTACAATTATTTTTCATGTTGAATGAACTTGGTTTCAATAATAACTCCCTGCGGTTACGATTATAATGAGTGATTAACAAGAACAGAGAGGTGCTGTGTTTTGATTGGAGCTCTTAATAAAAGCGCTCCTCTGATTGGCTAGTTCAAGACCCGGCAGGGGGTGAGGTTGTTTCCGGAAGCCCAGCCTACACTGTAATGGCTGCTGGCTCATTCACACTCACACGTAGGAATAATAAGAGCGACTACGTTATTCTAGGTACGATGCAGCGAGCTACTGTTCGGTATGAAAATATAGACTGCCTGTGTCTCACCTGCGATGCAGCCCTGCTGCTTTTCGACATGAACATATCAACTACTTTTGCAGGATGCTACTATTTGGTGTAAAAATATCGACTAACTCTAATCTACGTGCGATGCAGCCCTGCTACTGTTCGGCATGAAGATATCAACTACATTAGGAGCCCACGTAAAATGCGGCGCGCTGCTGTTTGGTATCCAGTACGTTATCAGCGTGCGTACAGTTCGATTCCCATATCTTGACATTTACGGAATGCGGGCAGGCGAGAATAGCGGAGACTATCTGTGCGCCCCCCCCCCCCTCGCTATCTTCGTCTTTGCCCTCTCTGTAATCCCGCAAGTTTCAAGATACGGGAACTGCACTGTACGATGTAGTGTACTACTGTTCGTTATGAAAATATCGACTGCCTGTAGCCTACATAAGATACAGCACTGCTACTATTCGTCATAAACATATCAACTACGTTTGGAGCCCTTATACGTTGCAGCGTGCTATTTTTCGGCATGAAAATATACCCTGCCTTGGCATCTCATATACAATCATTCTCCGCTTAACGACGGGGATACGTTCTGAGAAATGCATCGTTAGGCGATTTCGTCGTTCGAACTTCATAGAGTGTACTTACACAAACCTAGATAGTATAGCCTATTACAGGCCTAGTCTATATGGTATGGCCTATTGTTCCTAGGCTACAAACCTGTACAGCATGTTACTGTACTGAATAGTGTAGGCAACTGTAACACAATGGTATTATAATATTTTAGTCTTATGGGACCACCGTCGTTTATGCGGTCCGTCGCTGAACGAAACGTCGTTTTGCGGCGTATGAGTGTACTATGCAGCGTGCTACTGTTCAGTTTGAAAAACTGGACTGCCTGTAGCCCACATACGGTGCAGAACTGCTATTCTTCGACGTGAAAATACCAACAACTTTAGCAGCCCTCATGCGATGCAGCATTGCTACTGTTCGGCATGATCATATCGGCTCCGTTTAGCCTACATACCATGTGGCATGCTAGGTTTAGGTATGAAAATATCGACTACTTAATATCCTACTAAAGAATAGCGCTCTAATGTACTGCATAAAGTGTTAGCTACATAAAGCCTACATATGATGCAACATGCTACTGATCAACATAAAATATCGACTGCATTTATACTCCACGACGGATAGTACGGTAACATATGATGTGATGCCGTGTCTTCTGGTAAGGTAGCTACATGTGACACCTTTAAGTCTGCTAAGCTTCTACTTGTGTCGGTGTGTAGTCTAGCTTATTACTATCTGCGGTACCGTATAGTCTGGTAAATATGTATCTGTCACAATACAATGTCAGATGTCAAGACGTTGGGAAATCTGGCAGATAGGTAGGGACTATAGAGTACACTACATGGCATCAAAATTTAGAAAAGTCTAGTATTGTTACCTTTACGTGTACTAATATATTCAAATTTCATAGACAGCCGATCCAGTTCGAGTACGAAAGAAATCTCCCCTGTGTCTGTTTTCATGTTAAACTTTATATTTGAGGGCAACCTTTACTCTGTTGTGACAGATTTGTACAACATTTCCGTAGAAAAAACTTAGAGGAGCAAACCGGTTTTAAACTTTGATTTAGAAATTCACAATATCCCCCTCCCCCTCCCCCCTCCAAAGATTCTTGTCGGAAGTGTGTACATACTATTGGATATGTGGACTTTCATATTTCGAAGTCCCTGTAGAAAAATAATTATATGCGAAGGTCGATAAGAAATAAGCTCGAAGGGCATAGTTTTTGCGTTCTTTACTTTTAGTTCCTATAACAACAGTATAGGGTCTTGGTGGGGGAAACCGGAGGGAAAGAGACCACTGGGGAGACCTAGGCGTAGATGGGTGGATAAAATTAGGATGGATTTCCAGGAGGTGGGATATGGATCTGGGGACTGGATTGGGTTGGCCCAGGATAGGGACAGGTGGCGGACGCTTGTGAGAGAGGTAATGAACCTTCGGGTTCCATGAAATGCGGGGAATTTCTTGACTAGCTGCAAACCAGCTAGCTTCTCAAGAAGGACATCAGATGTACTTACACTGCTATCCAACTAATTCCCTCTCATTTACCGTCACCAAGCACCGCAAATCTATCCATATACAGGTCTGGTCAGGCCATGAGGGTTTTAGGAGTTTGAGACTCCCAGATTTCAAGGCAATCGGCCCATGCAGTTGGTAAGGTAGTCAGCCGTAAGCATCTGTCGCCTTTACTTCTCAGGATATACCCCTATTACTCATTTCTGTTAGAGGCTGAGTCGATCCCAGTGCCATAGTGCGGTCCGAAGTATTAAGCAAGCGAACGTACGACTTGTAGCGCAGTACTTCGCTCAACTGTGTCCCACATACCGCCACAACTAAGGTACTTATCCGGTCGTGCAGTGAGGTGCACTCTGTTACGGTCGCAAGTCTGTGTCCTGTCTTACCAGTCGCCGTGCCACAAATGTATCTACCTCGCGTTAATATCCAAGTTTGCTTCTGCGCTGGGAAGAGATGATCATCGCTCTGCGCCACACGAAGGCTGTATGCGGGAAATTATAACGTTTTTCACTTAACGAAATTTTACGCCACGTAAATTTGTTTTCTGACCGACACTTGTAGTATGCGACCTTAAATGATGGTGATGTTACTTGTTTTCAAAACTTCAATTTATCTTGCACGCAATCAAGCTTATATAATCAAGTTAATTTTTCTTTAAATAAAGTCCATATTATTTTCCGTACCCACTACTGGGTTCACGAGATGAATTACTAACAATAAGCCAAAAACTATACAAACGTGTACAATTCATTGGTGACAAGTATTTTCTAGCAATGAAGCCCGCAATAAGAAGCCCATATTGCGGTGATTGTCATTATATTTTACTTACTTACTCCATGGTGCAGAGTCCTTCTTGAGAAGCTAACTGGTTTGCAGCTAGTCAAGAAATTCTCCGCGTTTCATGGAACCCGAAGGTTCATTACCGTACTCACAAGCGTCCGCCACCTATCCCTATCCTGGGCCAACCCAATCCAGTCCACATACCCACATCCCACCTCCTGGAGATCCATCCTAATATTA
>Ga0136643_10005440_pt1 | contig 17943 bp, 11 predicted proteins | sample TergutLab28metaG_FD_96883 | JGI IMG/M metagenome (GOLD analysis project Ga0136643, IMG submission 96883) | Labiotermes labralis P1 segment gut microbial communities from Petit-Saut dam, French Guiana - Lab288 P1 (version 3) (version 3) | ecosystem: Host-associated > Arthropoda: Insects >...
AAATTTGACATTCAGTCATCTAAGTAGATGATAATAATAATAAATAATAATAATAATAAAGTTTTAGCTGTTATAACGAAAATTTTACATTTAATGAGCTAAGTAGATAATAATAATAATAAAAAATTATAATAATTAATAATAATAAAATTTCAGCTGTTATCACGAAAATTTTGCTTTTAATGAACTAAGTAGACGATAATAATAATAATAATAATACATTAAAAAATTTTAGTTGCAAACGGAAGAAGAGTAAATAGAAAGAGGTGCAGATGCTGTAATCCGTGACCTTCAGGACGCTCTTCCCAAGGTGTTCTGTGCCTTCGAAACGCCATTCGGTCTAACGCCACAGGCTTAACTGTAATTTCATTGCCGTCTGTCCGAAAAGTGCCGCATTTATTTCACCAGTTTTCACGAAACTCTAAAAGGTCAACAGCAATGTCAGGACATCTATTTCACCGAATCTCACCCAAATCTGACAAAAAATGTGAACCGTACGGATATAAATTTGTTTATGCCTTTGCGTAAACTAAGGCTTTTACCTCGGCGATTTTTATGAAACTTCCAGATATTCAGCAATATACGCGTAGAGAAGAAAACCAGCTAGATGCTACTGAATGCTTTATTGCACTTATAATCTGCTCAACATGTTTCGGGCACCTATATGCCCATCATCAGGAGCTCGAGACTATACTCGTGTTATTGCCGCACATGGTGTGTAATGCCTTGGTTGCTGGAGGTCGGCTGTTAGGAGCAGAGCAGCAGGCTGTGCGTCAGGGATGAGGGAAATTGTGCGACTCGTACAATTTCCCTCATCCCGGACGCATAGCCTGCTGTTCTATTCCTAACAGCCGACCCCAGGACCATAGCGCGCCTGGAAGTTTTAAGTCAATTCAAAATCTCATTGGCACCATCGGGAATCGAACTCGCGGCCTTCCAGCTTGTAATGCATTGCCACAACCGACCGCACCTATATCATGCTTGTGTCTAAACCATACTTTTATGATTTCTTGTGCCATTTAGTCACTGCAGTAAATATTAATTATCGTTTCAGTGCTACACTGTTTGCAGTCCAGTGTTCAGATCTTGACGTGCCCTACGTGGCGAAGGGAATCGTAAAATGTTTGTGGTGCAGTATTTGGCCATCTTCGATAAGGCCAGTATTGATATTTGTGATGAAATGTATATCATTACTATACAGAAAGGTAGGTACGCGGTAGGGCAGGTAGTTGAGGCACTGTGCTACTCGTCGGAAGGTTGAGGGCTCCACTCCCGATGGGATAACTGAGATTTTTCTTTGACTTAATATTTCCGGCCACTGTATGGCCCTGGGATTGACTCAGCCTTAACAGAACTGGGTACCGTGGACATCTCCTGACGAACTTACTACATTCATGTGCCGATTGTTTAGATGTTCTGGGAGCCTCAGCTTCCTGGAGCCCTAAGGGCAGGCCTAGCTTTGTAATGGGATTGCTTTACGTTTTGTTTTAGAGACAGACATTGAAGTTAGGCGTCAATATTACTAAAAAAGACGGAATTTTGAATTTTATTTTCTGCAGGTTCTATATGGGATGTGTTGGAAATTAGTAGAATTTTTACAGGTCACTAAGTAGATTAGTGACTAGACCACAAGCCAAGGAAATAGCAAATAGATGTATCAAGAAGATTATAATGGGGCTGGAGACCAGAAAGGGGGGTACCACGTGTGGAAAATGCAAATTTTAAAGCTTTACTTTCTTCCCATTTACAACAAAAAAAACAGTACCCCTTCGTGAGTAACCAAATAAATACTGTAACTTGTATTTCTTTAAATTTGTAATGCATGCGCTGTGTATCTTCTTGACCGTTTTCACCCAAATTTCCCACCCAATCTATATTGCAGCTGCATGTAAGTCGGGTCACAGGCGCTTTTTCAGAAAAATATGTGCAGCTAATGCGTCTTATTTGCTGTAGCAATATGTCGTACATTCCATCGAAGGTACAAAGTTTGGTGGCTATTCTGATACTGAGACATTTGACTTTGTTACAAACAGGCCTGAAATTTTTAAAAAAATCTGTGTTAAAGATAACCGATATTACCAAACACAAGTTGACTTGGGTCACATAGTGACAAAGAACGATGTGAATTAATCGTCGAAATACACAAGACTGTTGGATGGTTATAGGTTACAATAAGAACGTTAATACTTACAATAAACTTGAATTATACGCAGCATATTGGCTGTTTCTGGCAATAAAATCTTCCTGCCTTATATGTAAATATTTCAATCCTATGTCTGTTAAGGTACAAATTCAACACTAAAACTCGTGAACTAAATCGTACCTGATTGCTGGATTATATACTTATGCATAGACATGTAGACTCACCAAAATATGGACAGTTGGAAATATGTAATGCGTGAACGTGGGTTTTGTGTTTTGTTCGGAGTTTCTTTTTGCATCTGCCGAATCCTATCAGGGGCTTTACATAGAATATTTTAAAGATTTTCCTTGCGCTTTACAAAGAAGGAATACTAAGTACTTCTCCCCTTGTTCCGAAGGTATTCGTGGAACGTTTGTGGGACTTGATTAACCATTGCTCTGCTAACGTGGAGAATATGGTGAGCTCCTAATAATGCCAGCAGATGGCAGATGGGATTTAACTCGGGATTTAAAGGGTTAAACGCCTTGTATTGGGTAAGTTTATACTATTATTAAATATCTTAAGAAGAAGGAAGAAAAGTTTGTGATTTCCACAGTGCCAGTTCTTTTCAATCACAAATGGCTTGTCCTGGTATTGAAAGTATGCTTCTTCGGTGAGAAGGCAGCCTCTGGCCCAGTTACGGTACAGGTATAGAGAAACTACTGTTATTAATTTTTTATTCATTTCCCTGTTAATAAAAATGTTGTCTGTAAGGCTACATATCTCTTGCGTTCTCTGTATACGGTTCTTTCTGGATGGTAAGACTAGGGGCGTAGTATTGCATAATAATAGGAGCCAAAACTTTTGTAATGAGCTTACATAAAGTTATGTTTATATTCTTCCTTATTACGCAAAACTACATAAGTGTTTTATTGAGATGACTGATTTAAGTATCGTTGACAACACTGCATAGCTTAGAATGAGATAAGAATGGGACGGGATGAATTAGGAAGGTGCTGGTTGTAGATTATTCTCAGACTCAGCTTGAAGCACTCTCAACAAAATGTAATAAATCTGAGGACATAAGTAGGGGCGAACCAGATTGTCGACGGTTTCTTCACAATATATGTCAAAACTGCTAACGTCTAAGACAAAACTCTTGGTAATATTATCATTGTCTTCGTTACCGTCGTTGTTCAGGCTGATATAATCGTGTTTATGTTGGCTAGTAATTAATTTAATTTTAAAGTCACGGGTATTAATCAGTGCCAATTGCCGTGGTCCGAAAAATCACGTGTCTCAGAGTTAATAGGTTTTGAAAGAATTGCAGTATATCCAAAAGACACGATTTTCTAGAACAGAACCAATGTAAAGGGGCCACATTTTCTCACAACAGAATATAGGATTTTGTTCTTTCTACATTTGTGTCCTCCAAGGTATTGGTGACTTTTCGAGTGAAGTATGTCAAAAGAGAAGTGCTGTCGAAAGTTAGCTGGTGTCTCTGTCTATCGAAAAGCTGGAAACAAGTCTTTAAATCCAACAAGTCACTTAAAGCAAAAAATATTTCCCAGAAGGTATAGTAATATTTATTTATTTTTTCCTTTCATGTAACTGTTGAAAGTTTCTGGTGATGCTAGGCGTATTGTCATTAGTACAAGTTAGGCAATGTGCATGTAACGAATCATTCTGGCGGTTTCGTGTAGTTATTGTTGCAGTGGACACCGGCATTGCCTTTTCTATGTGTTATTGGGTCAAATGTCTCTGAGAGCAATGTGAAGGTACTGAAAGTTGCACAAACGTGTTTTTGTGGCGAATTTATGTCGCGGGTTGAAATAAAACATACTCAGACCCGCACGTGAAGTGTCTGGTAGTTCTGTCCGATTTTAAAGGAAATTGGCATTTCTCGCCTTATTTCTATAAAAATCTCCTATATCAAATTTTTCGGGCATCCCTCCAGTGAGAGCCTCCCTGATGCATGCTGACAGTCGGACATACAGTCGGTCAGAGACAGGAGTGAAGAAGCTATAGGCGTTTTTCGCGGCTTTGCGAACGCGCCTAAAAACGGCCGATTCTAAACGCGATTGCTTCGTTGCGTTGTTGGTTTCAGAAGCGAAACACGCAGCAACAGCATTGCGATTGTGAGGTGAATAGAAACGGAAAGAAGCAGTCGTGACATATTCTAAACCTGCATCTAGAATTTTAACTTCTAAACTCCAAGATCCTCAGTAAAACTCGCGGATTTTCGTACGCTGTCCGAAGATCTATTTTCAGAGTGAAATTCAGAGGTTTACGATAAAGAAGCCGCGCTTTCACCTCGTGAATTACGTGTAGCATTTTGTAGTCTGAAAGTTATAAATTAAATGATTACGTAAGGCACACTGCAATCGTATTTATTTCCGTGACAAAAACAGTCATTTTTCTTGGTGTGGGACTATAAATGCGACAAATGCGTGTGTACCGATACGTGTTCTACACATTTGGATACGAATAGCGTACGTAACGTTAAGTGTTCCACACACTTAGTTCTGAATAGCGTTTTAATTTTGTTCCTTCTTATTCTATGGTTGAGACTAGTTATAACATGGTGTTTGGTATAATTGCATTGCGTGTTCCACACACTTAGTTCTGAATAGCGTATGTACCGTTGTGTGTTCCACGCTCTTAGTTCCGTATAGCTTATGTGCTCCACGCTCTTAGTTCTGTATAGCGTATTTACCGTTACGTGTTCCACACACTTAGATCTGAATAGCATATGTACCGTTATGTGTTCCACACACTTAGTTCTGAATAGCGTATGTACCGTTATGTGTTCCACGTTTTTGTTAAGTATAGCGTATGTGCCCTTATGTGTTCCACGCTCTTAGGTCTGTACAGCGTATTTACCGTTACGTGTGCCCTACACTTAGTTCTGAATAGCGTATGTACCGTTATATGTTCCACTCACTTCTGAACAGCGTATGTACCGTTATGTGTTCCACGCTCTTAGTTATGTATAGTGTATGTGCCCTTATGTGTTCCACGCTCTTAGGTCTGTATAGCGTATCTACCGTAACGTGTTCCACACACTTAGATCTGAATAGCGTATGTACCGTTATGTGTTACACACACTTAGATCTGATTAGCGTACGTACCGTTATGTGTTACACTTAGATCTGAATAGCATATGTACCGTTATGTGTTCCACGCTCTTAGTTCTGTATAGAGTATGTGCTGTTATGTGTTCAACGCTCTTAGTTCTGTATAGCGTATATGCCCTTATGTGTTCCACACTCTTAGTTCCGTATAGCGTATTTATCGTTACGTGTTCCGTGCTGTTAGATCTGAATAACGCATGTACCGTTATTTATTCCACAACCTAGTTCTGAATAGCGTGTGTACCGTTATGTGCTCCACGCTCTTAGTTCTGTATAGCGTATGTGCCCTTATGTGTGCCACGCTCTTAGTTCTGTATAGCGTATGTACAGCAGTAATCCGCTGTGGAAGTTACTTGTTTTACTGACCGCTGAAAGCAGAACATTGAAGTGTCTGCACTATCGTCTAGATAACCTGTCCGTTCAGTTCAGGGTTGATGTGTGGGCATGAGCTTGTTGTATATGCAGTACTATCTACGTCGGAAATGATTAAAACGTATCTTAATATAACCTGGCATTTACGACCCAGTGTTGGCAATTCCTTGTATTGAAATTCGCTAAATAGACCTAAGAATGTCTAAATTTCTTTTTCAGAGAAAGTCGTTAAAGTTAAATTGTCTACAAGCTGCCCTTTTCGGTGGTAGCACACATAGCTTAGGGTTTCTTGGTAAGGGGTCTTAATCATAGTAATCACACTCGTCTTCCCTTCTGTGTAGCAAAACTACACTGCGCAAAGCAGTTTTGAAAAAACAGGATTTTATTTTTCAGTTCGTAACAAGCCCAAAGTCAAATTTATGCCCATCTGTAACCACGCAGACCACGACATAAAATTATCGTGTTAATTCAAACGCACAAGACAATTAAGCAATGAACTGTCTAAGTTCTCCCTAGTTTGATTCTAAAAACCGCAAAAGTCGCTGTTCGGAAATCCGCTATATTAGAAACTTATTCTCGAAATTGGCTTCTCTGTTACGAAAATAATCACCTGTCATCAGAATCGGAAGAAATCCACAAGACTATACTGTTTTGAAAATAAATATTGAACTATCTTTATCGTTACACTGTGCATTTCGTAGAGTCATTTAATTAGCTGTCTCAAGCAACATAACACATGACGCACATCCATAGTCAGAGTCTCACGCAACATAACACACAACGCACACCCATAGTCAGGCGCATTCTCAGCAACGTACTCTTACACAATACGACGTGCTGCCACAGCACCCTGTTGATATAAGGAAATTAATCAGTGAGTGTTTTTAAAATGTGACTTTAGCAAGGAACAGTGTAGCTTCCTGAGGATGATCTTAGGATCGAAACATGTTGGAGCGATTTTAAGTTTTTTAATGTGAAATTTTGTATATGTGCATCAGTTGGTATGCTAATTAAATAAATATTGAACTACTTATGGGTCCTTAGCTACATTTTAGTCTTCAAAGAACTATCGGAATAACCGATAATAATTTCTGAAGCGAAGGATTATGATTTGTAATCCACTGCTAGAAAAGCCTACTTCTAGAACAGAGGTACACAAAATTTCCACAAACCTAGAAGCCATCTCAAAATCCTAGGCTCCAAAACAGTGACATGAAGCAAATTCCGTACCGAAACCTCACTAATATTACGTGCCACCGAAAGACATTTAGTCGCCACCGTGACCTTATTCCCGGAATTCATGAACTCTTGCTCGAGAATCGGGCACCGCCTTTGTACCTTTTAATTTATCATCAGTAATATAATCATGGTGACAGTACATGATTTATAGTTGGGAACAACAGTAGGTGTCGTCATTTTTTTCAGAACACTTTTCGCTTGAGATGAAAGTTTATTGTCATGGAATTAAAAATGCGTCACTGAGATAGTCTGTTTCAGTACAACGTTCAGATTATGAGAATATGTTGTGGTGATGATGGGACGCCATCTGGCTGGCTCAAACACTGCCCTGGTTTACATGCTTCGGCTTGTACTTCACAGCTCGTTTTGTTTCTCTATCGATTCTGTATTGAATCTGACAAGGACCAGATCAGAAGAGCCTACCCAAGGGAGTCCCAACCCCAAAGTGTCTATTCGGCCAACAGATACCCTGTAGAATTTCCGGCTTTTGTCTCAGCCTGTGATTCTCAGAAACAACCAAAGTTGGCACGCAAGTTATAAGTCGAATATACGAGTGTGCGCTGGGTGATTTCACGCAGACACCAGGTGCTAAAACACAATTGAAAAACTGAGCACTGGACTTCAGCATTTTAATTAAAGAACTTTGTGATTTGTTGCCATATACGGCAGTTCCTCGTTTTTCTTTGACTATTTTTAACCAACCGCATAAGTGTACGAATGTACGTATGTATGGAAATTCACCGTAGAACAGACCATAAAAGCCCACGGGGGGGGGGAGAGGGGGAGGACAGGTATAGTTCTACTCTTTTTTAACTTCGTCGTTAAATGGGGGTAGGTGGTCAACGCCACGCCCTGGCTGCTTTACCCCCCCCCCCGGGAAAGAGACCCAGTACCCATCTTACAGGAGGCTGGGTGGGCCCCGTTGCCGGTCTGGACGGGTTCAGAAAATCTTACATCTACCGGAATTCGATCCCCGGACAGCTGAGCCCATAGCAAGTCGCTATACTGACGACGCTGTCCCGAGCAACACTTAGGGGATGTTGTCATGTATATTGGTGCATTGTTATCTGGCTTTATATAATGAAGAGTTCCTTACCTGTGAGTTTTTGTGAAGTTGTCCATTCCGTGCATCTTTTTATCAGTGTAAAAAGTTAAAACAGCCCCTTTACAGGCCTGGAGTGGCCCAGAGGGTTCCAGGAAGTTGTTTCCCAGATTTCATGACAACGGCACAGGATGGTGGTAAGGATGTCAGCCTTACGCATCGGCCGCCTTTGCCCCCAGGAAATACTCCTTGTACTCATTTCTGTTAGAGGCTGAGTCGACCCCAGGGCCATAGTGCGTCGGAAGGATTTTATGTCAATGAAAAATTCCATTGACACCAGCTGGGATCGAACCAGCGACCTTACGATTTGTAGCACAGCACCTTAACCACTGTGCCACCGCGGTCCCCCCTTTTTATCAGTGTACACTATTAATTGTACCAACTTAATGCGCCTTCTTAAATTAGCAGAAACAATAAAAGAGCTTGTCCAACATGTTTCAGTACATGTGTACCATCTTCAGGGAGAATATAATGCCAGTTCTTAATAACATAGTGCTGCTGCGAAACTGTTCTTTGTATGTTACTTCGTCTGTAGCAGCTTCGTCGTTGGCGTTAATTGTGTGTAAAAGGCACAGTTTTACTTACTGTTTTTTTAAGAATTAACATTATGTTCTCCCTGAAGATGGCACACATGTAACGAGACATGTTAGAGAAGCTCATTTAATGTTTGTACTAATTTAACAATATGGATTTATTTGGTAAATAAATAGTGTACCCTAACCTGTGAGGTTTACAAATCCTACGATTTTGGGGGGTCGACTAGGATGATAGCATACGAACACTCATGGATGCTGCTTACAATGGAATAGTGCAGTCTCGTTTCGGAAACATTGGTGGCTGTCCAAATAAAATTCTAGTTGTTAAACACTTCGCTTAAGGTTAGTGCGCATGTGGAATCTGCAAGTGAAATGCCTCCAGGAAATTTCTGCACATTTAAACCCCACCCGGCGAAATGACGATAGAGGCTCTATTGTCTCTGTCAGCTTGCGAAAGACAAAAGAATGCAAACAAATGGCAGACAATACCTCTCTCTGTGCATTTGGTTATGAAGAAAAACTCAGATTCATTCAAATGGCTGACGGTCGTATGGAAAGCATCACTGTCTGTATGAGGTGGACATTGGTTAATAGATATTCTGCTGCTCTGGATACACTGTAGGTATGGTTGACGTTATATCTGGAATACTGAGAGTTCTGTCGAACAAATATTTTACTTCGTCTATGTATATATGTGTGTGGTTGTGGGTGTGTTGTGTTTAGGTTGGGTGTGGTTGGGGGGGGGGGGGTTGGAGTGTATATAGATTTGGTGTACTGTACTAATGGAATAATGGAAACTTAATTATCCCCTCTGGAATGTTCATCAGAGGAAATACTTCGCCTATGTCCACATGTAGGAATGATCCTATCAGAATGGTTTTAAGTTCACTCTAGTGAACAAAAGGATGGTACAGTAATATATATATATATAAAAACTGTTTATATATATAGTACTTTTTTAGTTGCTCTTCACTTCGTAATCTACGGATTTTCGTATGCACTGTTTAATATCTTAGCCGTAAATAATTCAGTATTAGGTCTTTACTCTTCTGGGATGTTACGCAGCGTAGTTCGATGTTTATTTTCTGAAGTTTCTTCTTTGGCTGCTTGACCCTTGAAGATGGTTCCGATAGCTTATCCCACATCGTCGGTAACTACCAATCTCCGCTGCCTAACGTCCCAGAAGAAGGAAGATCTCATCCATACCGGTGCAGAAATCTGAAGTCACGTATAATCCAAAATTATTAAACAACTATCAACTTAAAAATAACCGAAGATGTTTCCCGACAGTAATTAAATTGCTGTGAGGACATTTCACTGCTTGCGTTAATTGAGTATAACTTATACATTATTGTTCTCACTTAATTCCTTTTCTGCTTTTCTTAAAATGTTTAATTCAAGCTGTAATTCATCATACTTACTTGCAGCAACTTCTCGCATCAAGCTTCGACCATGCGTGCTGAAGTTTCTCGTATTTCTTTTCCATCCCTTCAAATTACTTGTTAGCAATTGAAGTAAATGATTCCGCCTTTTCCTCGGTGTTCCCATTCCCACACCATTCATTCATATTCTCTTCTCACACCACAAAGACACTTTGCATTGAACGTAGTCTTGTTACAAAGTCTGTGCAGTTGAACCTCAAAAACCGCCTTGAATATGTATATTGACGTATTGCTGTCAGGTAAATGGAAACGGAACCAGTTCTGCCTGATGGTAAGGTAGGACCTATACAAGAAATCATGAAGTCGTGTTATCACTTAGATGTAGGAGAAGTGCTGCATAAATGAGGAAATTCGTTTTTTTTCGCGTCTCGTCATCCCTCGTTGCTTAGGCATCCTCCCTGTTGAAGTTTCGAGATCACCCTCAGACAAACCACACTCGGTAGGACTCCTGTTGACGAGTGATCAGCCCGTCGCAGAGACGTCTATACCTGACTACAGAAAAAACACCCACGAGAGGCAAACATCCATGCCCGCGGCGGAATTCAAACCCGCAATCCCAGGAAGAGATCGGCCGCAGACCCTGGCCTTAGACCGCGCGGCCAAAAAGTTCCCTGCCGTTTACTTAATTCTGAGATTTCGGTGTTTAATTATAGTTCATATCTAGTCAGCTCATTGGAACATAGATATTCTTCAGAAGATAAAAGTCCCCCACATGGTTAAAACGCCGTCGCTCATGGAACTGGAAGATTGATCACCGTATTCGTAAGAGCCTGCCACTGTTGTCTATCCTCCCATCAGCGTGTTCATAATGTTATCTAACTTTGTAACACAAGGTCTTCCATTAGCAGTACATAATTATGCAACTACTCGGGAAATTGCCAGATGTTGTAGAACAGAACCCCAAATTGTATCACAGCCATCATAAAAACGGCCCTCAGGCCCCACCCTAAGTCTATTAAAACCACTTCACTTGCAACTCCATTCAACTGATTCTTTCATGAGAAAAGAACAGTTGCTGAGCTGATCGAAATGTCCTCCGTCCCACCCCTTCTGGAAGTCTAAATCCTTCTCGTGTTAAGAAAAAATTTGCCACCGGCCCTTATCCTGAGCTACGTGATTACGGTTTACAACGTCATACGTAATCTCTTCAGACCAACTGTAATAATACCTTCCCCTATGCAGCTAGGGTGACTTTTCGTTTGTTCGCTTAGTTACCCCAACTAAAATTGTACGAATTTTCTTTATCTTCCAACAAAAATTCTTATCTTTACAACAAGACCGTGCAACCCATATATCGTGGAAAAAGTTCTCCGCGGAGACATTTAAAATTAGAAGATATCTTTGAACCACTTTTCGTTGTAAAGCCGAGATAAAGCGCCGAAAATATTCCACCATTTTCTTGGCAAACTGACGCAATCCGAAATGACAGTATCATATATTGAGAGGTAGCGTGAAATCAATAGCTCTTTGTCGGAATTCAAATAACTTTATCAGCGGTATTGGACGGGAATTCTGTAATTATAACTATACGTATTTATTCTTCTTTTTGTCTAACTTAATGTTGCCCGCATGCTGGTCAACTTTTGCCGAAATTGCCTGTACCACTTAACAGATTGTGCAGGCCTGCTTGACAATATGCAATATCCTTGTCCAAGAAGATCTTCGAAGTGCTGTCTATTCATGGAGTTTTGTAACCGTAATTTTGAGTGCATGTTTTATTTAGCTTAGTATTTAACTCATTATTGTTGACCACCGGTCCCAGTGGCCGCGCGGTCTGAGGCATGGGTCTGCGGCCGCTCGCCTGCTGAGATTGTGGGTTCAAACACCGCCGAGGACCATGGATGTTTGTTGTGAGTGTTGTTTCTTCTCAGTTAGAGGTTTCTGCCACGAGATGATCATTCATCTAGAGGAATCCTACCGACTGTCGTGCGTCTTTTTATGTGATCTATAAACCTAAAAAATGAGGACGCCATGGCCCACGTTGGGTCACAGCGCCACAGTAAAACAAATTATTATTTACCAAATTCTGAGAAAAACACACATTTGAAATTCTGTGCATAGCCTAATATTTCATTTGTGGGCCGGGTAGCTCAGTCGGTATAGCGACTGACTACGGGCTGGAAGGTCCGGGATCGAATCCCGGTGGGGACAAGATTTTCGGCCCGTCCAGACCGGCCCTGGGGCCCACCCAGCCTCCTGTAAAATGGGTACAGGGTCTTTCCCGGGGGTAAAGTGCGGCCGTGGGCGTGCTGCTGACCACTCACCCCATTCTAGTGCCGCGGTCATGGAAGAATAGAGCTATACCTCTACCCACCCTTTGTGCCACACCGGGCCGGTAACGGGATCGCTTTACCTAATATTTCATGTGCTTTCGCCTGCTTTGCGCACATATCTGGAACACTAAGACGTATGAAACAGACGTGATTTCTTATTTTCCGTCTACAGAGTTTGTCCTTCATGTTTTTCGGCAGAATAAGTGTTTAGCTAGTTATGCTCGAACTGCACACAGAAACAGACACAGGGTCTTGGCGCAAAGTGTCCTTTATTGTCAGATTTTAACAGTATTTTTCGAAGTCGGTACAATTTAAACAACCTCCCCAATTAAAGTAGCATTCGGAGAGACAGACGTATTGACCTAGTATTGCTAGTTGACACAATTTTTACGACTTTTCGTTGCCAAAGAGCCTGTTTCTTCCTATAAAATATTAATTTCTCCAACGTTGGTAATACTTGTATTAGGAAACATCGTTAATATCTTTCATTCTTTGATAATTGTCGTGGTTGTCACGAAAATTGTGTTTTAAGACTAAGGTATCAGTTCAAGCCTCCAACCCCAATTCCACATTCCACCTATCTTACTGCAAGGCTCTGCATTAGCAGTTCTTGGTTGACAGCTACAAATTGTCTGCATTCTCCAAGAGTAGCAACGTAATCTTGCTGTAGCACACGTGAGTGATCGTTATAATATGTTTGTACATGGAATGTGTTGGATATGACTTTGGATATAACTTAACTCTTCGACCGTCGTGGTTTTACCCAGAGCGGTTTAACTATACGCGGTGAATATAAATATCTGGCGAAAGCTGAGAAATTGGATATAAATACATGCGGATAAATCGTGGGGGGAAGATGTTAGTCATTTAACTGCGACGGAAGCTGGACGCACCAGCTGCCCATGGGCTGTATACATATTTAATATCCTCAAAAATACATATTTTAATCGTCCGCATTCATGTCTATCTATTTTTTTTCTCGTAAGAAGTTTGGGAATCGCGGTTTTGCCCACCATGCCACGATTAACTCACCTAACCCATTCGCTGGACAAGGGATCGCTGTAGTTCATATTGGTGAAATGAAAAAGAAAAAAGGAGTCCTTCTGTCAGGAAACCCTGCAAAATGAATTCAATGGCAAAAGGGCAATGTTTTCTGTCAATAATATACTTACATACTCCATGGTGCAGAGTCCTTCTTGAGAAGCTAACTGGTTTGCAGCTAGTCAAGAAATTTCCCCGCATTTCACGGAACCCGAAGGTTCATTACCGCACTCGCAAGCGTCCGGCACCTGTCTCTATCCTGGGCCAGCCAAATCCAGTCCATATACCCACATCCCACCTCCTGGAGATCCATCGTAATATTATCCACCCATCTATGCCTAGGTCTCCCCAGTGGTCTCCTTCTCTCCGGGTTAATAATATACATGAAGAAAAACTTTATTTCGTCCATGTCAACGCTGTTTATATTTTTTTAAGTTGTGGGTTTCATAATGGAGATGTTAGTTATAAAAATCTAAAGAGTTACAGAACCTGTAGATAGAGCTTGTCACTTTCATGCTGTTAGTTTTTCGACAAGAGTGAAATATTTAGTTAACAAGTAAAACCGTTAAAACAACCTAATTTTTTGGTAATTTTTACAGCAACATATTTCGACGCCAAAGAATTATCATCAGAATAACACTTGATAGAACACTTTAAAAAATGTACAAAATTACCAGGAATAAAACTGTATTAACGGTTTTTACTTTTTTAACTAATTACACGAAAATAACAACGAAATGTTTGGCTTTAAAAAATATGAAATCTTTATTTGTTACTAGACGTTAAGAATTAATTTATCTTCAATAAGAAGAGATTACCGTATGTTCTGGAACCTAATCCGCACTAGATTTTGCCGATTTCTTAAACGAAAAAAAAGTTATTTCGCGTTTCTAATCTGCACCTTTCCTTCAGTCGTCCCTTGCCTAAAAGGCAGACTGATTCAGTTATGAGTGATGACGGCGAGTCTGATGAATAATAAATTATGAATATTATATAATATTATAAATAATAAATAAAATAATAAATTATATTATTGTATTGTTTTTACGGCACGTACAGCAGGTCTTATCATTTTTCCAAAATCCAACTCACGACCGCGAATCTAATCCGCATCTGATTTTTTAGCCCTCTGAAACTGTAAAAAGGGTGCAGATTAGATTCAAGAATATACGGTACTATTTTATTTCGAAACATCGAGGTTGCCACAATACGTAATAAATTTAAAATCTGTGGATCCATAATGTAAGAAACGTGAATGCATCGACGCGTTTTAATGGTGCTAGAGCGTTAGTCCAACAGTGGTACTTCATACAAACCGATAATGGTTCTGACGAACTGAATGCAGCAGTCGACCAAGTATTTATTATTAATGTGACGCGTATTGTTCCCCTTGATGTTGGCCGTAAAATTCGAAACGTGTAATGTAGAATAGAATTTTGTCGTACAGGCCTACAGGCCTATACTGCCTGGTACGCTGCTTGAAACGTAATTTTCGTCTGTTGACTAGAAAAGAAGTGCATCGGTTTAAACCCAACATATTCCATTGTCCTTAACCAGAGTGTCAGCATGAACTTAGGTTGAATTATACTGTCTATTGGAAATTGGTGCCTTCTATGTAGTCAGGGCGTATATAATTGCGAATGAACACACAAAGCTTCTTCACTATCACTGGCGTGTGTGCGTGGGTGCTCGCGCACGCACGTAAACCTGTCGTATTTCTGTAAACCCTAATATAAAAATTATTTTTAATTTATCATAATATATTGCATTTAGTTTTGTGTTGGTTGCCAATGTTTTTTTACCAGTTTTTTCCTTGAATTACTGGTATTTTTAAGTTGCTCCACATAGCTGACACTTTTGAGGGAAGAATTGTTCGTAGTAATTCACAGCAGTGTAGTAATGAATATTTAATGACTAGTCGCAACGTGGTGTATGATTGGTTTGTAGCGATTTTAAATTAAATTCGCGTCCATTTTCCATATAACTGTGTAATAAGATAAAATATTTAATGAACCAGTTGCAGTGTTAGGGAGGGTATTTCAAATGATAATATGAGAGATACAGGTGAAGTTAATACTAACACTGTACTTGCAGTACGGACACCAGAGAAAAAATATTTAGAGATTATATGGTACGTGATTCTGATTTTTAGCTTAACTTCAGTAAAATGTAATACCTTGTAAAAGTGTTTACAAAATTCAAGGCATGCTGGTTGGCGGTGTCTTTTTTTACAGATATGCGTCGCTTAAAGACGGGGATACGTTCTGAGAAATGCATTGTTAGGCGATTTCGTCTTTGTGCAAACGTGTACTTACACAAACCTAGGTAGTACAGTATAGCACACTATAAACCTAGGCTACCTACATGGTATAACCTTTTGCTCTTATGCTACAAACGTGCACAGCATGTTACTGTACTGAATACTGTAGACAATTTTAACACAATGGTATTATAATATTATACTGTTACGGGACCGCCGTCGTATGTGCTGTCCGTCGTTGACCGAAACGTCGTTATGCGGCACACACCTGTAAAATGTAGTGCGTCCAGTGTGTCTTACTGCTGTGTCTTTAAACTTCTCAAGAGATCAGCTGGCTCCAAGCTACTCTGAGTGCTGGAAAGTAGGGCCCTTCAACTGATATCCAGAGTGAATTCCTTCAGTATAACTTCGACGGACCCTGGTTTGGTAAAACAGTTTATATGGGTCCTTTAACTAGGCAGCACATTGTAGGTGTCTTTTTTAACATCGAGGCCTTTGGCAGAACTGGCCGTGCTGAAATCTTTAATCTCTTCTTCAGTCGCAATTGAAAGTCACTCACCGATTCTGATACGTAGTGTTAAGGCTGAGAGATGATCTCGATAATGGATCTCTACGGTTCCGTCTTCATCCCGGGTACAGAACAACGGTATCCCTCAGGGGTCAGTCGTCATTGTCACCTTCTTTTGTTGATCACCATCACGAATTATGTGCTCCATATATGTCGATGGCTTAGCCATATAATGCCGGTTCCTGTTTCTCCCAGTCGTTGAACGACGGCGTTTGTTATCTGACAGCCGGTTGGCACTGTGCAGTCAAAGAAGACGTTCATATTCTCGATCGTAAAGGCTGCCATCTTGCACATGTGTAAGTTAAAGAGATGCTTCTTGAACGCAGCCTGTTTGTACAAAAGTCCTGCACAATTGCAGAGACTTAGAATTTTATACTAAAGTTAAACCATCGTCTAACCTAGGAATTACATCATCGCCACCAACGAATAGACTGTAGTTATCTCTTAGTACGGCTATTCTGCGTGTGTAATTGGATTATTCTGCGAAGCACACAGAAAAACAGCACTTTGTTTCCTGAATGGCTCAGTGGTTCGTGTCTTGTCACTGGTCTAGTATCTGTGTTTCTGCACTCATGAATGTTTTGACTGTTACTAATCTTATATATAAATTGCATAGTGTGGCCGTCTAAAAGTAACTCTGGAAACGGGAAGTGGAAAGTTGGTAGGCGGAGAGAGAAGAACCTGTGCTTTTCACTCGTCGACAAATTTTATTAAGTAGCTACGCTGCAAAATAGATCGCTCTTAAGAAACATCCTTTCTACGAAGAAACACTTTTGTCCCCACCAAAAGAATGACTTGCAGTCAATTCCAAAGAGTGTCGTGTCACAGGCATATGATAAAAAACGCCTGTTCGACGCGCTCTTCATTTACTCGCCCTCACATTACCCCATTGAGTCATACACAACGTTGCAACAATACCCTCTGTGACCACTGCAAGGCTTTTAGTACACATTCAGATACCAACTTAAGTTCTTTTCAGAAATGGCGTTAATCTACCCTACCTACGGTGCATGTCGTCTTCATCGATAGGTCCCGTTGGAAGGACCGAATTTTGTCATATAAGCAGACCTTTAAATATCGATTGCACCCTCTCAGTTCAGCTCCTATTTCAGAGCTACTCGATGTCTGTAAAATCACCCGGGGCTGCGAGTTATCTTCCGCCTTCAGGCTCCCTGGGTACACCCAAAGGCCCGATCTCACCCACCCACTCATAATAGAGTTCCAGGCTATGTACTTATATCCATCGTAACGAGGCAGTAAACGCCATTTGCAGGAAGGCAGTTTTGAAGAAATTGTTTTATCTTTTCTTTTAAATCTGGATTTTAGGGCTTCCACAAGTTAGGCTATTTAGACAAATGACAAAATGATTGTGATCCTACCGTGGGCGATAAGTTAGGGGAGGTGGAATCAGTTTTACACCCATGCAAAACTTTTTGTCGTCTCGCTGGTGGCAACGAGTTTCAGGCAGCTCGAGTACGAAACCCTGTCATGTGTCAGGCAACCCGGCTGTTGCGTGGGCGCCATGTAATATACGATACGTATAACTGCGTCATCAGCCTGTTTTAGTTACGTACTTTCAGATATGAACGGTTTCGATTGTCACTACAGTGGCAGTCAACTGCTTTCTGATGACCCTCATGTAGCAACTATCTCATTTGATCTGAGGCTCCTATGGTCCCGCTGAATTCTTCTAACAAACGGGACCTCCTCCTCCTCCTCCTCCTCCTACTCCTACTACTACTACTACTACTACTAACTAAACTCCGTGGCCTTAGTCCGCACGCGAACTATACCGACAGAGCGGCCGCCGCCGGTCGGCGAAGTTAGTGCCAACTTTTGCGGATAGAGGGGTGT
>Ga0136643_10005441_pt1 | contig 17943 bp, 22 predicted proteins | sample TergutLab28metaG_FD_96883 | JGI IMG/M metagenome (GOLD analysis project Ga0136643, IMG submission 96883) | Labiotermes labralis P1 segment gut microbial communities from Petit-Saut dam, French Guiana - Lab288 P1 (version 3) (version 3) | ecosystem: Host-associated > Arthropoda: Insects >...
CATCGCTATATTGGCGGAACTGAAAATTATTTGCCCAATGATATAGATAATTTGATAGACGATATTAACAAATTGCACCCGTTTTGAATTACGAATTAACAATTAACAATTACGAATTAACACACAACTGAAAACTGAAAACTAACAACTGAAAACTAATTTATGAATACAAGTTACAAGGCAATTTTAGAGGAATTTACCGTTTGGCTCGATACGCTCGGCTACTCCCAAGAATCCGTTTTAGGTGGCAGGCGAAGCATACGCGTTTTTTTTGAATGGTTGGAAAGCAAAAAGATTGAAAATATTAGTTTGCTCATAAACAAGCATATAAACGATTATTTTACTTACTCGCAAACACGCCCAAATCAACAGGATAAAAAACGGACACTCGGAACTTCGCACCTGAACAAAACTTTTTTTACCGTTGATAAACTATTGGAATTTTTACACCAATACGGAATGAATACCGCGCCTGTTCCGCTCAATCGCAAAATAGAAGTGGACGAACAGGAGCAAATACGAAAAATTGAAGTACTGACACAAGAGGAAATAAAAACACTTTACAACAGCATACCGAACACTTACCAACGTTTTAATTTTGCAGAACGGCAAACAAGGCAAGCCGAATTAAAAGCGATGTTGGCACTGTATTACGGTTGCGGATTGCGCCGTTCCGAAGGCTACAATTTACAAATAAAAGACCTTGATTTTGACAAAAAAACCGTTTTTGTTCGGCAAGGAAAAAACTACAAAGACCGCATTGTTCCAATGAATGAAAATGTTTGCAACACATTAAAAGATTATATTTATAACTATCGAAAGCACCTAAAATTAGACCACAACCGCGTTTTTAAACACACCAAACATGTATTAGCCAAAAGATTAAAAGACTTGCAAAACACCTGCCAAGACGAAAACGTAAAAGCAAAACGCCTTTCTTTGCACGTTTTGCGCCATTCCATTGCAACGCACCTTTTGGAAAACGGAATGAGTATCGAAAATATTGCGCGATTTTTAGGGCATTCCTCGCTAAAATCAACTCAAATTTATACGCATATCGTAAACCGATAAAAACAAAAACTGAAAAACAAATTAAAAGAGAGCAAAAAAATGTTCTCTTTTTTATGTGCTTGTATCTGAATAATTTTTGTATTTTTGTCGCTGTAAATCTTTTGCTAAAAATGGGTTGCGTAAAATTACACATATTAGACGAGCAATATAACAAATCTCAAATGCGGGTAAGTCGTTTTAAAAAAGAACTGACCTCGAATTTTTGTATTGAAAATGCGGGTAAGGAACACAACAGACTATATCAAGGAAAAGAATTTATCGAAATGCACGGATTAGATATGTATGACTTCCATTGGAGGCTGTACTGTCCGTTCACAATGCGCACAACCACAAAAGACCCGATGGCGGAGATGTTCCCGTGGATTAGTCCATATAGTTGGTGTTTGAATAATCCGGTGAATGTAATTGACCCTGATGGCAGAATTGCGTTTCCATTGCTTCTTATTCCGGCTGGGAAGGCAATAGTAAAAGGAATTGCTGCAAAAGGAGCTAAGGGAGCTATAGCAAAAGGTATCGTTGGCGCAGGTGTGGATATGACCGCACAAGTTACCGTAGGTATGATTAACGACCAAAGTTTTGGACAAGCTATGTCAAATGTTGATTTGACAAGTGTAGGTGCTTCCGCTATAACTTCGGCGCTTGTCGGGCCGGGGATGTCGAGTACGGCAAAAAGAACTACGCTTGGGGTTATTGGTACTGATGCAATGGTGGATTTTAGTTTCAACGAAACCCGAACTGCTGGAGGAATTATTGGAGAATCCAAACCTCTCAGTAATATGGTTATTGATGCAGTAACCTCATATCTTCCTGGAAGAGCAGTAGATGGTGCTACTTCAAGATTTAATAACGCTATTTCCTCTGATTTAGGTGCTGGAAGACATACAATGTCAAACGCAGCTAAATCAGGCATTCAAAAACAACAAACAATTGTTAACAGTGCAGGTTTTCAAACAACAGCGCAAGGAGTTGCTAATTTTGCAGGAACAATGACAGGAAGGCAGGCTAACACAGTATTAGGGAGTCCGACCAACCAGACTAATCATTTTACAGATGGAAGCAGAGTAAATCTTATTCAGCCAATTGTTCAACCTACTGATGCTACCAGAATAAATACTCCATTTTTCCCTTAAATCTAAACAACTATGAAATTGAAAAAAAGAGATATATTCTCTTATGCGTTTGTTGGTGTAGTAGTTATTTTTGCCGTATATGCAACGATATATGGTATTAGACAACACAAGTCTTTAACAGAAAATATTGAATATACCAGCGCTGTCATTGAGGATTTTTCTTTTGGAATGCGAGGAAGAAGTTATATGGACTATTTCTTTTTCGTAAACGGAGTAAAATATCAAGGTCGTGGTGCTCATTTCCCTGCAAGTGATACATTTGTAATAGGCGATACAATTGTTGTGATTTATGATAGAACCAATCCGAACAATAGTAAAACAGAACGAGATTACGAACGTGCGGATAGAGAAAGACCATTTTTGATACCAGCTTTCATATTTGTTGGGTTAATAGCTTGGTTGAGAGTTAGTGGATACGATAAAAAATCCGCTGATTTAAGTGCAGACAAAACGAATGATGTCAAAAACAAAAAATAAAAACAGAAAATCCGATTGGCGCAAGTTTCCGAATTTGTGCCTATAAAATAAATGAAGTAAACAAGTAAAAACAAGCAAATTGATTATTTATGAAAAAACTTTTTTTATTAGTAGCTTTTTTGGGACTTTTTAGTTCATTTTCAAACTTGTATGCTCGTAGTCGTAATTGGCAGTCGGCTTATGTGATTGTGAATGAAAATGATACATTATTCGGACAAGTTGATTTCAGAACATCAAGAGCTAATCAACAGCAGTGTGTTTTCAGAAAAAATGAAAATTCTGAAGTAATTATTTTCTCGCCCGATGATATTTTGGGCTATCGCTTCACGCCTGGCGGAAAATTTTATGTGTCGAAAACTGTTGATATAAATGGATTTCCCGAAAGAACTTTCGTAGAGTTTATGGTAAAAGGAATGTTGAATCTCTATTATTTTGTTGATGACAATTTGCAATCACATTTTTTGTTTGAAGATGAGAACGACAGATTATTTGCAATAACCAGACGACCGGACAGAATAGAGGATAATAGAGTGGTACAAGACCACAGATTTGACGGAATATTACGGTATAAGTTTCAAGACCATCCTTCGATAACCAATCATCCCGAAAGATTTGAATTCAATCAACGTTCAATGATTAATCTTGCAGTAACATATCACAACCTTGTTTGCCCGATTGGCGAGGAGTGCATTATTTTTGAAAATCAAAGACCGGATAGAATTGGCATTAGAACAAGATTTTCGGTATATACGGGATTAGAGCAATCTATGTTTCGTTTCAGTCGCAATGGAGTGAGAATAATAGATTATGATGTCGTGAGAATAATCAATCAAACTCCCGCTTTCGTTCTTGGAATGGAAATGGAATTTACTCGCCCTCAATTTTCGAGAAATTTTGGTCTTTACGCCGATTTTTCTGTTGCAGTGCTGAACAACGAATACGATTTTACAGGCGAAAGATTTCCAAACTTACGAGATTTACATCATCACAGAAAAACAAATTTTATCGCATCATTGCAAACAGGGATTAAATATATTTACCCAACCAGAAAATTTAGTCCTGTTGCAAAAATTGGTGTTTCTGTGAAATGTCTATTTGGCGAAATGCGGTTGCACCACCATTCACGTTTTAGTGTTTTTGAAGACTACAACACGGCAAAACTCTATCCGGGCATTCACGTGGCTTTGGGTTCGGAATATAACCTGAGAAACGGACAAGCACTTTCTCTCTATTTTACATTTGATTATCACAGAATGGAACAACATCGTAGCCCGGTAGGATTTTTTCCGGTACGTTTTTCGAGCTCTCTTGTAACGTATGGTTTAAGGCTTGGGTATATTTTTTAAAAAGTTCACTTAATCCGTTTCTGTCTTTTTTCAAACCGTTCCTTAATAAATTTTTCTACTTTCGATTTGAGATAGTATGTTTTTTTGGTCAATTTGTTTGAATGAAAAATACCCTAATAAGAAACAAAAATATATTTTTCAGAATATTCTTGTGTTCTGTCAATAGAAAACGGCTTTGTACAAATAATTGTTAAAGCAATAAAATGTCTTAAAAAAATGACATATAGTCATTTAAAGTGCACGTTTTAAACTGTAAATTCTCAAACAACACGCGCAAAGTTGTTATTTTCAATTAGTTATAAAACCTTCATTCCTTTGTATTTTTTCTTTTCCTATTGCTTCGTATCCGTTATTTACCTACCTTTGTTCTGTTTTACCAATCAAAAAATCTATTTATTCCATTTATGAAACAACTCACTTCAACAAAATTTTTTCTCTCATTGAAAGAAGCCTTACAAACCGATACCGATATTGACACCGAAGCATTGGAAAGTGCTTATACTGAATTTGTCCTCTTTCTGTTTTCAAGCAAAACTACCGATAACAAAACAATATACCGAAACAAACTTCTTTACACCCAAACAGAACTCGCAAGTTTGGTGGAGCCATATGCGAAAAAAAAACACTATTAGCTATTTGCAAAAAGCCATTCTATTGATTGCGAAACAAATAGAGTGGATAGAAAAGCTGTTGTTGGTAGAACAAAGCACTCCTGAATGCCCTTATAAGAAACAAAATTCTTTTCAAACAAACTTAAAATGGACAGCAAAAAAAGCAGATTTGATAGAACTGCTTTACGCATTGGATGCCGCAGGCTGTTTTAATTTAGGGCGTGTTTCACTCAGTCAAACAGCCGTCTATCTGGAAAAAGTATTCAGTTTCAATCTTTCCCATTTCCCGCGCGATTTTTACGAAATGCGTATTCGCAACAATCAAACGCCTTTTATAGACAAACTCAAAATTCTGTTGAAGCAGCGAATGGATAACCCTAAAAAACCATACTGCAAGATGAATGATACGGGATGATGCACGAAGGCGTGAAGGCACGAAAAGCACGAAACAGTTTCTCAAAATGCCCTTTCGTGCTTTTCGTGCCTTCGCGCTTTCGTGTGTCATATATTTTTTATTTCGCTGATAATCAGAAATTCATAAAATAATTCAAAAAAAGTGTACCGTAGTACGTGATAAGGATTTGAACAAAGTACGAACTTTGTATCGTCAAAATGACGAATGCAAAAACAAATTTTATGACACATACAGAAACAATATTGGACGATTTGCGGAAGTTGATTATTTCTCGCTTTGACGTTGTCGAAAAGAAATTAGACCGCTTGAACACCGTAAAAGATGCTATGGATGGCGACAAACTGTTAGATAATCAAGATTTATGTCTGCTGCTCGGCATTACCAAACGTTCGCTTGCCCGTTATCGGCACAAGAAGCTGATTCGGTATTATCAAATTGACCGAAAGACCTATTACAAAGCCTCTGAAATTCAAGAGTTTTTGAAAACAAGAGGAAAAAATTGGGAATAAGAAGTTTTTTGGAATAAAGAAAAGTAAAAATGCCTCGCATAATCAGAATAGATTATGTCGGGGCTTTTTCATAAAACGAACTATCCGCTTCCTTGCGGCAAAGGTATTTTCGTGTTTTGCCCGGTCAAGGTCAAGCCGCTTCGCGGTTTAGGAAAAAATCTCCACCCTTCGCTTCGCTTCGGGTAGTATTTTTTCCTAAAACCTTGCCTTGGGCGCAACACGAACCTTTGCCCGCCACAAGGAAGCGGATAGTCCGTTTTCCGTAAATCTGAAAAAAATTATGTACAAAATTATTCCCCAATCCGTTGCTCAATCCCAACGAGCCGAAATCAACGAAAGAATCCTGTCCGCCATTCGCGGAAAAACAAAAGAAATACCGCCCGAAACGGTTTACAACACTTACAGCGGTTTGGGCGGTTTGCATAATCTGAAACAAGCGGATTTTGAGAATTATTACGAATATTCCCAAGCTAAAAAAGAATTTGAAATCGGACAGTTTTTCACTCCGCACGCGGTTTGCCAACAAATGGCAGAACTGATAGAGCCGAACGACAACGAAACCGTTTTGGATATGTGCTGCGGAATGGGCAATTTTTTCAATCACTTGCCCAATCAACACAATGCTTACGGTTTTGACATAGACAAAAATGCCGTTGCGGTTGCCGAGTATTTGTACCCGAAAGCGAATATTGAACAATGCGATATTCGGCAATACAATCCGACACAGAAATTCGATATAATTATCGGTAATCCACCGTTTAATCTGGATTTTGACGGTGTTTTATCGCAATTTTATTATTGCCAAAAAGCTGTCAAATTGCTGAAGCCCGCAGGATTAATGCTGATTATCACGCCTTGCTCATTTCTGCAAAGCGATTTTTGGGATAAAACGCAAGTGAGTGCAATTAAACGCGATTTTTCCTTTATCGGACAAATGAAATTGCCCGGCAATGCTTTTTCCTGTGTCGGAGTCGAAAACTTTGAAACAAAAATTATGGCTTTTTCTCTCAATTCGGCACACATACAAAACAATACTTATCTGCCCGATGAATTTGTAGAATACGATGAACTGAAAGAAAGAATAACGGCATTCAAAGAATTGAAAAACAGCCTGAAACACTAAATAGAACGTGAAAATTTATTGGCAATCGACCGCGAAAGTCGCGCCTTTGAATACAAATTGAAAAAATACCTCTTTGAACTCAAAACGCATCCGCATTTGAGAAAACATTATAAAAAAGCTGTTGCGTTGGTTAAAAAATTCCGCAACCAAACGCCTCCTCAAAATTACAGCAACGCGGAATACCTTGAATGGGAAAAGAACCGTTTGACTTATCCCAAAATCCTTGCTGTTTTGGGAAAATACATTCAAAAGCAAAATGAAAAACCGCGTAAGGAAGTCGCTTTGGTGCGGACTTCCTACGGATTTAAACTCAAAGGATATGCTCCGAATTTACTCAGAAAAGTCGAAAACAAATACATTTCGATAAATGATTTGGTTGTTCATAAGGCTGAACTGCCATATTACGACAAAATGACAAACAAACTTGAAAATCAATACGCTTCCGCAAGAAAATTCGCAGAACGAAAGCGTAAAGCATACGAACTGCAAAATCAGCCTTTTGCCGAAATGGAACAAATTCCCGAATTGCAAAAACACATAAACTCGCTCAGCTTTATCAACAAAGAGTTGGAAGTCTGTCATTTTACGGAATTGCAAAAACAGGATATGGGATTGATTTTTCAAAAACGTTACGCACTTCTGAATTGGCAGCAAGGAAGCGGAAAGACCGCAGTCGCCTATCATTTCGGAAAATATCAACTCTTGAAAAAACAAGTCAAAAATGTGATAATCCTTGCTCCTGCTATTGCCGTGAATCTGACTTGGGAGCCGTTTCTTGAACGCAACGGCGAGGATTTTGTCGTGCTGACCAAACCGACTGATTTTCGCAATATCAAAGAAGGACAATTTCTGCTTGTGTCTATTTCTATGCAGGAAAAATTCAAACGAGAATTGAAACGACACATAAAACGGAACAGCCGAAAAATCTGTTTTCTTTTTGACGAATCGGACGAGATTACCAATCCGCTATCATTGCGCACGAAACTCAGTTTAAATTTTTTCCGAAGGTTAAAATACAAATTGCTGGCAACAGGCACAACCACGCGAAACAACATTACCGAATTGTACAGCCAAATCGAAATCTTGTACAACAATTCGATGAATATGATTTGTGCTTGTCCCGAAATTTATCTTGAAAACAGGGACAAAGAAATCGAAAGTAAAGAGAACGATTTTTACGGTTTGCCTTTTCCGGCAAAGAACGGCGCAAATCTTTTCAAACATTGCTTCTGTCCTGCCAAAACCACCGTTTTCGGTATCGAAAAACAGAATCAAGACATTTACAACAAAGAGTATTTGGCTGAGCTGATAGCAAAAACCATTATCACACGAAAATTCCGCGAATTTGCAGGCGAGAAATACGAAGTCAAAACACATACCGTACAACCGAATTCGGGCGAGATTGCCGTTTACCGTACCATTATGGAGGAATTTTGCCGAATATGCAATTTGTACTTCAACTCAACGGGCGACAGCAAAAAAGATGCTGCTTTGCGCCTGATTCGACAGATAAAACTGTTGATAAAAGCCTGTTCCGTTCCCAATCAAATGGAAGGATATTACGGCGAAAAATATCCGTCCAAAACACGCGAAGTTGCCAAATTGTTGTTCGGAATCAGAGGCAAAACCGCTATCGGATGTACCACGCTCGATGCGCTGGATATGTACAAACGCTTCATTTCGGAGCGATTTCCAAACCGACCGTTGTTTGTAATCGAGGGAAATATATCGTTCAAAAAACGGAAAAAAATCATTGCCGACTTCGAGGCAACCGGCAACGGTGTGTTGGTTTGCACACAACAAAGTCTGAAAAGTTCGGCAGGCATTCCCTCTTGCGACGATGTGATTTTGGAGTCTTTGCAATGGAATATTCCGAAAATGGAACAGTTTTATTTCCGTTTTATCCGCTTGGATTCAAAGGAAAAAACCCGTGTTCATTTCGTAACTTACGAGGATTCCATTGAGCAAAACCTAATGGCATTGGTGCTGACCAAAGAACGTTTGAACGAATTTATCAAAACAGGCGAAGTGAAAGACCAATCGGATATTTACGAGGAATTTGACATTTCACAGTCTATCATAGACAGTTTGCTCAAAAGAGAACAGGATGACGAAGGTAAATTTTATATCAGTTGGGGAAGCCAGCGAGTGAGTTGAGAATGGTTGATAGTTTATAAGTTGATAACTGATTAAAAATCAAATATAAAAACAATTTAAATTTAAAAACAGTATGAAGTACATTTATGTTTATCCAAATGATAAATTCGAGCGGAATGCGGACAATGAAAGCATTATCCGTGCTTGGAAAGAGGGCGAAGCAGACCGCTATACGCCTGAATTGTTTGCCGAACTGATTAATGACGAGGCTTTCAATGATTCAAATAATTGGGTGCGTGTGATTGAACAGCACAACGGCTATTTTGAAATATCGAGCCTGCATCGCGACGATTTGGAAGGTATCGGCTTCGACACACGCCGAACAGACGATTCGATTATGAGAAAATTGGCTTCCAAATTAGGCGACAATTATTGCGATTTGTTCTTTTGGGATAATTTGCCTTTTCTTGCCGATAAATTGGGAATACCCAAAAAACGAAAAAGAAGTTTGAAAAATATCAAAAAGGTAGTTTTAAAACGAAAAAACAAAAAATGAATTTAAATCAACAGAATATCAATCATTAAAACTAAAAGATTATGAGCAACTTACCTTTAAATGTTCAAAAATTTATGCCTTTGGTACAACAACAGATTGTTTCGGGCAGCAAAGAGTTTGAAAAAGTAATAGAGCGACTCGAAAAAGAGTTGGAAAAAATCCCCAATGATTACCAATCGGAAACTGTTTATGCACATTTTTTCTATGGCAGATGCGACTGGTTTGTGTTAAATTGGGACAGAGAAGATGAAATCATTTTCTGTTATGTCATACTGAACGGCGATGTAGAAATGAGTGAATTGGGCGATGTATGGCTACTCGAATTAGTAAATAGCTCTCGTATTGAATTGGATTTCTATTGGGAGAAAAAATCACTGGCGCAAGCTAAGTATGAAAAATATCCCGATTATTTTCCAAAACCTAATGCAACAGAATAGTTATTAACAGGGCGAGGAGCAGTTCTCGCCCATAAAATTTAAAAATATGGAATTGAAATTAGAAAAAGTAACAACTTTCCACTACCTTTGTAAGAGTTTTTAATTACGAAAGATTTATGATTTCATCCAAACGCCCGAAAACTACGGATTATTTCTCGAAAGTATTCAGACCAAGAGAAAATCATTTTGCAAAATTACTCGCAGCCGCTGTGAGAAACGGTATAGAAGGTTTTCATCATAAGTATCTGTCCGATGCGCAAATGAAAGAGCTTAATCCTCTCATACGCAATGCGCTTTATACAGCTTTGGTTAATATCAACGAGGATACTGACGAATGTGAATACATTAAATTTATTGAGCAATATATTCCGCCTTATTGGGAGGATTGCGAATTATCAGGCTATGATTTCATTGAAGTAAAAACGAAACTTGACCGAGACAGTAAAGAAAAATATCACTCTCGGGAAATTTCCGATGACGGAATGTTTGACGGCACAGACCGCTCGTTTAATGTCGGCGATATAGTTATGTTGCGCGAGTGGTTGCCCAAAGATATAAAAGCAATAAAAAATTACCGCGATTTGACTTTTATTATCGTAACAGACGAACAGGAGTTTGTGCGCACCATCAGTGAGTTTGACGAGAACGCCGAAACGATTACTTGCAGTGCTTTAAATCCCAATTACCCGACTTTTAAAATCCATATAAACGATATTCGAGAGTTGTATCTTATTGTGAAGCTAATTAGCAAAAACCCATTCAAATAGAATGTTTTCAGTTATCCTGTTTTTTACTACCTTTGCCGAAAACATTAAAAAATCAAATTCATAAAAATGGACTCAAAATCTATATCAGAAAAATCCGGTTTTCATAAATATATCGAAGGAATTGTTCAATCCGATTTTGACGGAATAAAATTTGGGAAAGACAAATCTATGATTGTTGCCGCAATGGATGAAACAGATAAAATCTATATCTTTTCAAGAGGAAGCAAGGAAAATGTTACGCTTGCTATCTGCGAGTTATTCCACACAATTTCAAAAATGGACAGCGTGTATCTTTGCGAAATGTTTACCGAAATGCTGAGCAAGGATAATGCAGAATGTGTCTTTAATGCGATAAAACGGAGAGCCGATTTTGACAGTCTGAAATTAGAATGAAAAAATACAACTGAACGCAAAAACACAAAAAACGCAAATTCTCGCAAAAGAAAAGAACAAATTAATTTTTTATGTTATTGATTGTCAAAACTATATTCTTGTGCGAGTTTGCGTTTTTTGTGTTTTTGCGTTCAGTTAAAATCTTTACTTTTCACTCCTCGCCTCTTACCGTTTCATTAGAAAACGAAAAAGACCTTTGCACCACTCGTCCGAAATTATTTTCGATATAAACGTCTAAATTTTGTCGTTCGGTGGTCTGCGAAGTGTAGTACAGTCGAAACACCTTGTTTGTGAGCAGAAACAAATCGTTCGGCGTTAAAACTCTGCCGTCGTCAAGGCGCAATTCGCCTCTGCCATCGGTTTGAAAGTAGCGGATAAAAAACCGTGTTCCCGCATAATTCCCTGCCGTTACTATTTCGCAGCGAATTTCAATCGTTTCGCCTTGAACAATCCTTGCAGGATACGGCATAGTGCGAAATTCAAAGTCATAATTTTGAGTAATATCCAGCCTGTCGCTACAGGCACAGGCTATTGCAGCGAGCAATAGCGTGTATAAAATGTAAGATGCAAATCGTTTCATTTTTGTTCGTTTTTTTAGTTTAAAATAAATTTCATTCCCGTTCCAAATTGTGTATTAAATTGCCCAATAGACGAACCGAACAACAGCCTTTGGCGCACATTTGCAAGCAACACAAGTCGGTCTGTTAAAAAGATTTCCGTTTCAAAGGTCAAAGCACCGCCGTACAAAAATCCGCTTCTGTTTTGGATTGTTGCGCCATCAAAGAGCAGTCTTTCGTTCCAATTTACCGTTTCGTATCCTGCCAAAGCGGACGCGCCAAGCGAAAAGAAAACCGTTTTGCTTCTATCGGAAAGAAATTGCAAATAATAACCGGCTTCGGCTGTAAATTGCGATTGCGGAATGCTCAAATCCTTGTACGCAAAGCGTTTTTCCAAGTATTCACCGCCGAAAACCCAACGGTTTCGGTTTTGGGTATAAGTAGAAAATGCCACTCCCAAATGAAAAGCAAAATCGGGACTTTGCGCGTTGAGATTGAAACCGTTTACCGTTCCTGCGGTAAATTGCAATCCATTTTGTCCGGGCAAATAACGCTGCGCCTGCGTTTGAAAACTGTTCAAAAACAGCACAAAACATAATATAATTGTCAATTTTTTCATAAAATTCAATGTTTAGTCTTATGTCTATTGTCTAATAGTCTAACGTCTAATTCGTAATTGATTAATTGTTCTTGCACGCACAATATCCTCATTCTCCACCACGAAGCGTTGGTGTCTTCCGCCGTTTTTCTCAAAAATTTCCACCACCAACTGTTTGTCGTTGGGAATTGTAAATCTCGGCAGTGCGAAAACCGTTCGTTCCGACCTTTTTCCGTCTATCCGAACGTTAAATCGGTAGGCGCGAACAGGGTAAATCACCTGTTCTTGCATCGCTGTGCGTTTGGCAACTTTCTTGTCCACGATTTTCATTCGGATAAAATCAATGTCAAACGGTACGTGCGAGTTATTTCTTGTCTGAATGTGGAAATACAGAAAATCGTTGTAACTATATATTCCTCTCAAAAGCACTTGAATACCAAAACGTTTTGAGCCGATATGTTTTACTCTGCGCTGGTTGCTTTGGTGAATGGATTTCATTATCAGATTGACAAGTCTCGGCGATTCATTTCCGAGTTTTGCGAGAAAAATATCCATTGAATTGTTCGGACGATTAACCGCCGAGCCGTCGTGGATAAAATCTTTCATCTCGATATTCAGTTTTCTCGGCTCGTCGGCATATTTTACGTTAAAACTGAAAAAACTGCCTTCGTCTGTTATGACCGATAAATTTGTTTCCCGCTCAAAACCCTGCACAGCAGCTTTTATGCGGATAACATTTTTTGCACCGTCGGCTTTTCCTGCGATAATATCGGCAGAGCCTAAATCCACATAACGCACGGCTGACGGAAAAATAATGTGTGTAGTTTTGTGAAAACTCACTTCAATTCCATAAGGCGGAATCATACGGTCGTGCGTGACTTTGCGCGTCATACCGCTGAATAAATCGCCTGTTGAGGGAAAATTTTGTTTGTGCGCATTGGCGCTGACTGTGCTTGCAACTATGGCAAGCGTGATAAAAAACTGTTTCATTTTGAATAAAATTAATGGTTTGTAATTTAGTTGATTATTATTAAAAATTTCCTTCTGGAAGCAGGAAAACCCTGTATCCTGCTTTTAGATTAACTTTTACTTCGCGCATTCTTCTTGCGAAAAACTGCGAAGTTCCCTGTATTACATTTCGCCCCATATCGGCGATAAACTGTTCGCCCGCATCGTTTGCCAGATTAATACTCGTTCCTGCGCTCGTTCCCATATTGGCGGCAATTTCTTTGGCTGCGCTCACTTCTCGTGCATCGGGAATAAAAATTCCGCGCTGTCCATCAGTGTCGAAAACCGCTATTTCCACCAGAATAATCGTGCCGTTGTGTTTCAAAGACGAAATCGTTATTTGCAGTCTTTCGCCCTGAATTCTTGCAAATCCCGACAAAATCGTGTTTTCACGAACGAGAATGTTTCCTGCCCGCATTGGCTCTAATAATCGCAAACGGACATTTCCGCCATCTGCGACTGTTTGGTCAGAATGAATAGAAGCAGAAATGGTGTTTCTTTGCTTCGCTTGCGTTCCTGTGCTTGCCGTGATAAACCCCAAGTTTCGAGGCTGTGAAAACGCCTGTATTATTTCTTTTTCCGACATTGCCTGCGGAAGCGCAGAAACAATTTGTTCGGTAAACTGCGCAACCGGCACAACCGCTGTTCTGCCCGAAACATTAGCATTGCCAACATTATTCGTTTCCGTTGCCTCATTCGTTACTGTCCTTACCGTCCTTTCCGCTTCACCCGAATTCGGCAAAAACCTCGCAGCCATTTCAAAAGATTTTTCCATTAAAGCCATTTGTTCGTCAATGCTTATCGAATGATTTTCCGTTTGTTGAATTTGCGTTTGCAAAATTTTCAATTCACGTCTTAATCGTTCCGTTTCGAGGTCTTGGCGCGGACTTTGATGAAAATTGCCCAACGTGCGGTTAATGTCTTGATAGGCGTTCATTGAACTTTGCATAGACGAAGGTCTTGACGAAATCGCATTGTTTCTTGTGCTTGCCGTATTTATTGAAATCGACTGTTCGTCAGGGAGCAACAGCAAATCGTTGGACTGTTGTCTGTTTCCGCTTTCGTTCAACAGCAAATTAAAATTATCGAGCGAGCGCATTCGTGCCGATTGCCTTTGCCGAAGCATTTCCTGTTCGTATGCTTCTCGTTTGTCGCCGATAATGCCTTCGCCTGTCGGCATCGGAATGTCAGTGTTAAAACCCGATTGCGCTTCCCTATTGGCTCTTTCATTTGCCGAAGGCGTAAAAATAAACCACATACAAAGGGCGCAAATAATTCCCATTGAGGCAAAAACACCGTATTTTTGCAGTTTTTGCTTTTGCTCGCTTGAAAGGCTGAATTTGCTTTCGTTTGATTGATTATTGTTCGTGTTCGTTGTCATATTCCTCTTGATTTAAAAAGTTGATACTGTTTTGTTTTGACTGAAAATTCAGCCTTTCAATGTGTCTGATTTCTAAAAATTCCTTTTCTGCATCTCGTTTTCCCATATTGTACACAGCTTTGTATAATATGCAGACATAAGCAGTTCCCAACACGCCTCCGAAAATAAGCACAAGCATAAAACGCCTTGCCGGTGTAAGCTGTCCGAGACAATAACCCAAATTGTACTTAAATTCTCCCCAAGCGTTTGTCAGAAAGATTTTAGTTTTTGATTTCTTGATTTTTTCACTCATATTCTTGTTCGTAATTGATAATTGATAATTCGTAATTGATTCTACCTGTTAATTACTCTCAAATCTCGGTTTTCGATTATTTCAAAATTTTCCATTGTAAAACCGTGCGGATTGTTGTCCGAACGCACCGAATTAATTAAATTAGAGCGCGTTATAAGACTTCGTTCCGTGATATTGCTTTCACGAATTATCAACTGCCGAGCGTAAGTTCGGGCTTGATACGGATAAACGTCAAAATTGAAAGCGATACTGTCCACTTGCAGTTTTTGATTGATACTTCCCGAAATAATGCGGTTGTAATAACCGCTTTCGGTCAAATTCTGAAAGTAACGGAACGCCGATTTATCCGCCAAAAACAAAGCGCGGTTGATATTGCTTTCGATGGCACTTCTGTCAGGCGAAAGCGTGAAAAACAGTTCGTGAAAACGTCTGACGTGTTCTCGCGCTTCCACAGGTCTGTTTTGAGATAAATCCTGCGAGAGCGCAAGCATAAGCGATTTTCCACCGTCAAGCACATAAATTCTTTGTCGTTGCGCTTCGGCAAATTTGTAAGAATTCCACACGGAATAACACACAATTACCGCGCACAGGCACACAAACACAATTCCGAAAAATCGTATCTGCCTGAAACTTGTTTCGATATTTTTTAATGATTTGAATTCCATATTTTTTTAGTTTTAAGCCCCTCCAAACCTCCCCGAAGGGGAGGCTTGTTTTTGAGGCTTTAGTTAAAAATCCTCAGATAGTCTGAAAGCCTCCCCTTCGGGGAGGTTTGGAGGGGCTTCTTTTATTTAATTAATTTTCCTGTAATATTTCCTGCTGCCGCACCTGTTGTTGCGCCTGCAACAGCACCTGTTTTTGTCGCCAACGCGCCGACATTGCGACCGTATGTTCCCATTCCGCCTGCCGAGATAATCCAATTTGCCACTGTCGGTATCGTAAAATATCCCACAATGCCGATTATCATAAAAATAATGTAAACCACATTGCTTGCATCAATGGAATAACCCGGATTGTTTTGCAGTTCGTAAATATCTCGTTGAAGCATCAGAATTTGTATTCTCGCCAAAATCGCGGAAAACAAATCGGAAACGGGAAGCCACAAATAAACCGACACATAACGACTAATCCACTGTGTTAATGTTGATTGGAATCCGTCGTAAACCGAAATGGCAAAAGCAATCGGGCCAAGAATAGCAAGCACAATCAAAAAGAACGTTCGTATGGTGTCAATGACCAACGCTGCTGCTTGAAAGAGAATTTCCAAGAGTTCGCGAAACCAGTCGCGAATGCTTTTTTTGAGATTGTGTTTTCCGCGCTCAATGTACATTCCGAGTATTTCGGGTGCATCGAAAATACCCAACTCCGACAACCGCTGATTAAAGACTTCGTTATCGACCAACCAAGCTGTTTGCGGATTGCGCATCATTGCTTCGTGTTCGAGTATGTCTTTTTGCCGGCGATATTCATTCATGTCAAAAACCTGCGTTTCGAGCATTTGATGCGTTCCTTGCACCACAGGCGAAAGAACAGCATTCATCGTTCCCAACACGAGAGTCGGAAAAAGCATAATGCAAAATCCGATAGCAAACGGTCGCAACAGCGGATAAACATCTATCGGCTCTGCTCGCGAAAGTGATTGCCAAACGCGGTGCGCAACGTAAAACAGCGCACCCAAACCGGCAAGTCCTTTTGCAACGCCTGCCATATCCGCACACAACGGCACCATCTCAATGTAGAGATTGCGAAGTATCTGATGTAAATTGTCGAACATATAAGCCCCTCCAAACCTCCCCGCAGGGGAGGCTTTCAAATTTTCTAAATAAATTGATAACTGTTTTGAGTTTTAAAATTCCCGCATTCGGTACTTTTTTGCACTACCCCAAAAGTCCCCCTGTGGGGGATTTAGGGGGCTTGTGCTGATTACCAATACCTTTCATTTGCATTTCCGTACAATGCCAGCACTCGATCTGTATTTCCTGTTCTCTTTGAGCGCAGATAAGAAACCGAAATGGTTTTGCGTGTGTAATAGCTTACCAGATTGCGGTGATTTCTCAAACGATGATACACATTATCAATAATGTACATACGTTCTGCATCGGTCATCGAAAGTCCGTTCGCATTCACCACATTTTGCAGTTCCAAAAGCATATTCGCGCTCTCTTGCAGCAAAATGGTGTAGCCGTTGGAAATGGCAACCAATTCCTCATACCGAAAATGCGGGTCGGAGAGCATTCTTTGAAAACTGTTTACATAGATACTGCTGATGTCGCCGACAATCAAAATGGCATCACGAACTTTTCGTGCATCCTTGACAAGATTATGCACCGACCTGAGCCTGTCGTAATACTCACGCCCTTGATTATAAAGCCGTTGCACTTCGCGAAAATTGTTGAGCATATTTACCGCCGTCGAGGATGTTTGTACTATCTGACTGGCTGTATTGACAATACTTGTGGCAATGTTTACAGGGTCAATAACCGCAAATTGCGCACTTAACTGTGTTGTAAAACTTACGAACACAAGACTGATAATTAAAATTTTTGTTCTCATTTCTTTTTCTTTTTAAATTTTTCTTTTTAAATTATTTGATTTCAGATTTTGAAATTCAAAATTCAGAATTCAAAATTCAGAATTTCGAGTAGCTAATTGCTTAATTGCCAGCTCCATATTTCCGTCTAATTTTTCGGCAAGCTGCATTAATTCCAACTTTTCGGTTTCCTCTGTCGTATAAGCATAATACTCTTCGAGGCTAACCTCTGTCGCATAAACCGCGCTCTGAACACCACCCAAACCAATCCAAACTTCCTTGTATTTTCGGTTTGGATTGTTCGCCATATTGATGGAAAGCACCTGCGATTTTTCTTTTTCGGTCAATCCCAAAAGTGCCTGAATGCTGTTAAACTTGTTCATATACTTGCGTTGGTCGAGCAGAATTTTGCAGTCGGCATTATTGATAATGCTCTCTTTTACAATCGGCGAAGCGATAATATCATCCACTTCCTGCGTTACGACAATCGCCTCGCCGAAAAATTTTCGGACGGTTTTGTAGAGATATTTAATGTATTCCGCCATTCCTTCTTTGGCGATTGCTTTCCACGCTTCCTCTATCAAAATCATTTTTCTGATACCTTTCAATCGGCGCATTTTATTTATAAAAACTTCCATTATAATA
>Ga0136643_10005442_pt1 | contig 17943 bp, 8 predicted proteins | sample TergutLab28metaG_FD_96883 | JGI IMG/M metagenome (GOLD analysis project Ga0136643, IMG submission 96883) | Labiotermes labralis P1 segment gut microbial communities from Petit-Saut dam, French Guiana - Lab288 P1 (version 3) (version 3) | ecosystem: Host-associated > Arthropoda: Insects >...
AAATGATCTGTACTCCTCACCCAATATTGTGCGGGTGATAAAATCGAGAAGAATGAGATTGGCTGGGCATGTGGCGCGTATGGATGATGAGAGGGGAGTGTATAGGGTCTTGGTGGGGAAGCCGGAGGGAAAGAGACCACTGGGGAGATCTAGGCGTAGATGGGTGGTTAATATTGCGATGGATCTCCAGGAGGTGGGATGTGGGGGTATGGACAGGATTGGGCTGGCCCAGGATAGGGACATGTGGCGGGAGCTTGTGAGTGTGGTAATGAACCTTCGGGTTCCGTGAAATGCGGGGAATTTTTTGACTAGCTGCAAACCAGTTAGCTTCTCAAGAAGGACTCTGCACCATAATGTGTACAACATGATGATGGCCACCATGTTGGCCGAAACATAAAGCTGTTGATAGCCACACACCATCGCTAGCTATAAATACCAAATGTAGTCGTGTTTAGACTACTACCCACTCATGTTTATATTGTAAACAGACTTGAATTTAGCATCTCCCGTATTCTGGTGAAATTTTACCAACGTTTCGGATAAACCACCCACCTCCATATTCAGGTACGAGGATGGAAGCAGCAGGTTTCTATGCGTAGTTAATTTCCATCAGGATATAATTATTCTTCAGTCATAATCATTGTGTGAGAAATACTTATCTGGGTTACTCCAAAGACGTAGTTGTGATATCCTGTGAGTGTACTAAAACAATGTAATTTTTTTTCTTCTCACAATCGTCCCCCAGTCCCCTTTCATAAGGTCTGTAACTTTGGCGGTAAGTTTTGAGGCGGGTGGGAGACACCGTGGCTAACAGGAACCCCAAACTCTCTATGGGAAATAACGTGCCAAGGGTAAGGCTGGAGGAAGGGCCTGCAGCAGAAAAGGAAATGCTTTCTGCCGTTAAGAGAGAGACAGATTCCCCCCACCAATAACAAGGGACTAGTTGCCCTTGTTGGAAATCAGAGGGGGGCCTTCCCAATTGCAGTCCTCCAACCGACTGCCAGCTGTTGGGGGTACCAACTGACCTTCCAGTCGACAGGGTCAGTTGCCTAGGCTTTTAGTCATGAAACACTAAGCACGATCCATTTTGCTTTTATTGTTTGCTTTACACGCAAATTTACAGCGCACGCGGTTATATTTTTATGCATAAACTGTACACTAGAATGCAGGTCTTCGAACAACACGGAGGAGAATTTTGTCCGCCTACCCTAAAGATGCAGAACCTCTGAAACGTCGTTAATTATCTACCAATGGAGACGGCTTAAAACACGAGACTTCAGCCCTATCGACACAGGGTCATTGGACAGAGTAGCAGCAGGAGAAGCCGTTGTACCTTTATTCTGTTTTCTGAATAATAATTATCTTATAACTTTATACCTCCTGTTTGTAAGGAGAGCAAGCCGAAACATGTCGTTGTGTTAAACAAACCAAACATACGAAGTACATACAATAGTGTTCGTCGGATAATGGAGATATCTGGCTTTATATAATCCCCGTATATTTGATATATAGGCATATATTTGTTTCAAACTAATTTCACTTCTCTTTAACAGGCATATGATAATCTATCTGACATAGTTTCTCTATTAATAATAGCCATCGTTTGGAGTTCTGATGCTAAAATATATCGTCGTGCAATGTATTTGGAGTGATATATATATATATATGTGTGTGTGTGTGTGTGTGTAAGTCAAATGTTTAAAACATCAAAATTTGATTTTAAACAATTGCAATGATTTTTAATCTTGCAATGAGATTTAGATTATATGTACAACAGTTCATGTCAAAGTACTTGGTACCTTACCATACACACGCGAGGCACGCGTTGGAGCAGTTTGTTAGAGTCACTGCGCTCGAGGCGGAAGGTCTGAATTCGATTCCCGATGGTATTATTGTGTTTTACATTGACACGGTCCTTCCGACCCCACAGTGGTCCTGGGACCGACTCAACCTCTAACATAAATGAGTACTACGAATATTTCCAGCCGGGTAAAAGAGGCCGGCGCGTTCGGCTGACACCCTTACCACCTTCATGTGCCGACTGTCTCGAAATTTGGGAGCCTCAAACACTTGAAGCCCTCTGGGCCTGTACAGGCCTATACAGTGATTGCTTTACCTTTACTTTACATTCGTTGGCTTTTAGAAAGTTAACAGTTCAGTGTAAACGCTGATGGCAGCTCAAACAGACTGGCACGTAAATTAAGCAATGACATAATATTTGTCCTTCAAATAACATTCAAACTCGGTGTAGAAGGCAATTATGTAACTGTGTGCTTATGAACTTGTCTGTGACATTAGGAAGGCACGTGCAAAGTAGGCCGTGTGACAGGTGCAGAAACATGAAGTTCCTTTCTGTTACACCAAATTAGTTTAAAAAAAATTACAAAATGGCCAAGTCTGTGTTTCCTCCGTTCCTTAAATTGCAGCGTGTGAAACACGGCCCCTTCCACAGCAGCGTCACTAATGGGAGAATTTGAGTAGAAAAATAGTCACGTGACAGATTTAGTGGAAAAGAAATATGATTTTCACTTTCGGGAGAAATTCAAATAATTTGGTATATTCTTTATCTTTATCGTTGCACCGTGCATTTCGCAGAGTCATTTAACCACTATCCTGCTAACGTGGAGAATATGGTGAGCTCCTATTAATGCCAGCAAATGGCAGACGGGATTTAATTCGGCGTTTAAAGAGTTAATTAACTCACCAACTAACGAATATACATAAAATTCTTTACATAAATAATTCAAAATCGCTCCAACATGTTTCGATCCTAAAATCATCTTCAGGGAGCTACACTGTTCCTTGGAAAGTCACATGTGAACGGTGTAGCTCCCTGAAGATGATCTTAGGATCGAAACATGTTGGAGCGATTTTAAATGTTTAATGTAAAAAAATTATGTATCTGCATTAGTTGGTGAGCTAATTAAATGATAAAATTTGGTATATATTTGCTATAGATGTGGTATGGGGAAATTTGGGGTTACGTCACTGATAATTATATAATATTTTTAAAATAAGAAATAATAGAGTATTTTGTAGTCTTTGCGTGAAAATCACACCTTGTACAGTAATAATAATACCTTGTACAGTAATAATCACACCTTATACAGTAATAATCACACCTTGTACAGTAATAATCACACCTTGTACAGTAATAATAATTCAACTCCGCGTCTCAAACTTCATAGCCGGTTAGAAAGTGAAACTTACCTTTTCAGGAGCGTTCGCAAAATTTCGAAAAGCGACTATTAGCTTCGTCATGTCTGTGTGTCCATCTTTCTGTCCGTCTGTTCGCACGAAACAGCACATATTTTATGTTCAATAAAAATTTATTCTCGAAAAGCGTACCGTTTATGACATTAAGTGGAGCTGGACAGGCCATAGATGACAATATGGCGCATGCCTATCGCATGCGGAACTAAGGCGACGTACAAACACTCAGAATATGCAATACTTATTACTTTTCTACTGCAAGAATAGTCGCACGAAACAGTCTCAATATTACGTTTTACTTGAATTGCCTGTCTTGTTAAGCTTTATTATAGACTGAAAACTAAGTTCCAGCACCTAAAATCTTCTAGAACTGATAACCAAACTGTCAATAAATTCCACGCTCGAACATATTAAGTTCATTACCACGTTCAAAAAACACCCCCCCCCTCCCCCCAACCACAATAACCGCAGCCTTCAAATCCTTCTTGATGTCATTTTAAGTAAAACATATTTCTAATACGTCATTACGTACCGATAAGTAGAAATACATGTTTGATGGTGGAACAGCTTAGGTTTACTGCGGGTTGCAGGCTTAAGACAGGCAAGAGACAAGAAGCAGCCTCAGCCCGAAGGAAACCGAACAGGTTTGGTGGGATATCACGTACTTACCGTTGCTTTGCAACGGCAATAATATGTGGTAGGAAGAAAGAACAGGACAGAATGAGACAAGAAAAATGACCTTACAAAAACGCGTGTATTACTAATTTTTCTTGTGTTTTTCATTCTATCATTCAACCTGAACTTCTGTTTGTTCACGTACTTATTCCGATAAAAAGTGTCAAAAAAAGACGACGAAAGCACAAAGACAAATTATTTAATAAGCCACACAATAAATGGATAATATTAGAGGGCGTTTAAGGAAGTTAAATGGAACTATTATTTATAGCAAACAACTAATTTCCAGAGAGCCCAGGAGTTTTTTTTAAACGGGGTTAATTTAGATCTGTAACCAAGAAGTCGCACAACTGAAAAGCATGACAGAAAGTAAAAGTGTTATGGCATAGAGAACAATTTAATTAAAAAATAATCGCTCTACTTTCCAAGTGTGGAAATACAATTCGCGTATTCCATACAACAAATACTCTCTTTTCTTCATGAATATTAATATGTACGTAATGACAAATTTCATCTCAGTTAATAATTTCTGTTCTACCTTCAGTGTCGGTAGTGACACATTTAAAAAAGGCTGGTAACGTTTTCATCTACAGCGGCTAAGAGAAGGCCCTTGAAATCCGTGATCTGTAAATGTGGCAGTTGTACCTACGTTTGCTAAGGCAAAAATCATAAAAATTCAAGAAAGCGTACGTGCTCTATTTTGACAAGTTTCTATTTCAGACTACAACAACATGGAGTAAATTAATTAATGGTAATGAAAAAGCGACGCTGTTAATATTAAAAGACACTATTTCACAGGTCTAAATAGCTACGATTTTATTCAACCTGGCGGAATTGTAAACGTGCAAACGGTGCTGTAATCAGTACAGTTCAATGTAAGAAGGTCAGATGATACACACATTTCGATTAATCAATAAATGCACACCCTCCAATTCTTTGTAATATCCAGCGGTGATTATTTCGTCGCAAGTGACTACATACGTCAGCAGAATGTAAAATGGTCAGTATATTAAAACGCAGACCTAATCACTCATAAATTATGGAGAAATTCTGTCAAAGACGTTGTGAAACCTAAGGCTTTTTCTATTGGATAAAAGAAACAAACTCCGTCCACAAAACCTACATTGTCTGCGGTATTTGTTTATAGTCGTGCATCAGATATTCTGTACGAGTTAAATTCTTCGCAACGTCGCCATGTTTCTAATTTTTGAACTAAGAACAATGTTTCGTATAGTTCGTTAGAGGTAGGTGTGACGACCTATGTCCGTACTAAGTTTCAAGCCTCTAGTGCCAATTAGTTGTTACATTTTACGACAAAACTGAAAGCTAAAATAATTCTTCGCATTGATGCCATATATTAAATACACGATATTCTAAAATTACGCTCGTTTAACATACCTACATGTTTATTACAGCTCCTTCGCGTCTATCAATCCTGCTACTGTAAACAAGTGGTTCCCTTCAACAAACTCACTCCACAGTTATATTAACAATAATCATTGGTAATTAAATATGTCTTGAGGTTTGTTCAAATTGCTAGTGTTATTGTTGCAATAAAAATCTGTTACAGACAGACGTCCTTAACTCTTTAACTGATGTCATTTAGGGTTACAAAAATGTCTTAAACCAATTTGCAGTGCACAGCCTCTACGTTCAAGAAAGTAAATATATTTAAATTCTGCAACTTACAACGGTGACTAGAACTACATAAATTTACCTGTATCGTTCGAGGGATATATCTTATCTACAAGGAAATTATCTTCTATAAAGTAACATTGCATCCACTAATTTCGTGTTAATGTCTAAAATCTATATTTGTTAATATAAGTCAGAATTTTAATAGTCAGCTGACCTGGACGAGTCTAGAATCGCAACATCTGCACTTCAGTGTATAACTTTTCGACACCTGCCTTCTATTCCATGTTTTCCAGGTTCCCAAAAACAACATGCAAAATAAAGAAAACGACACATTTAATTACATAACTAAAAATCTAGCCCCCCAATTTTTAGGCCAAAACAATATGTTTGCAAGATTATGGACTGAATGACTAGGTTCGAACCCCATGATAGACAGAAGCTTTGCTGACTCTCTTTGCCAATGCTCAAAGAACGACTTCTCTTCGTTCGAAATCCTTCTTGAAAAAAATTTTAAAATTGTAAAATTTAATTCATTAAAATTAAAGCAGTATTATGAACTCAAGTACTTTAGCTTGGGGCTGAGACAGTAATGCAGAATATGCTGGATTACAGAAGTTAAAGCAAGTAGAAGAGAAGAACGGTGATGTGTAGGAACAAAAGACAAAACCCTCGAACGGAAATGAGAGGAAAAACCATCTGATCATCAGATCATGAAAACTTCACAGACGCCCTTCCGGTAGGCGTAATATTATGTTGTGACTTCATTACTACTATGAGTACACACGGCCTCTTCACTGATATAAATTAATAATAATAATAATAAAGTCCATGCTAACATTTTCTTTTCTATAGTTGTTAGACTGCAATAAATTAAGTATTAAATCCGATACTCTTCTCTCCATTTAGAATAATATAGAATTTTTAATCATATTCGAAGAAAAAATTATATTTATAAAGCAAATATTGTACGTAGATGGTCAATTCAGCTAATTTGAAATGACAGTTATTTGATAAAATTTAACATGAGGGTATAATGTAAGATAACACTGAAACTGAACCGCCTGTCGGGGCGGTCAAAGACGGTACAAGGCTGCAGAACCAAAAGATGAAAAAGAAAAAGAAGGAATGCTTATTATTGATTCTTTTGTAGGATTGGTAATTAATATATTGCGCAAAAACAATGAAATAAAAGGGAAAGAACTGCAATTTATGTCGCGAGTTTCCCTATAAAGATGTATCTATTAAGGAAATAAATTAGTTTTTAGCCACAATTTATATATGTGTATATATATATATATATATATATATACATATATATATATATCAAACTAATCGTGAAACGAATTACCGTTGTATATATTAATAAGATTAAGTTGTTTGTTAATCTCACAAGCTGCATTCAATTCAAGTAAAATTAGCGCTTCAAAAACTTCCCTTCGTCTGGTTGCAAGTCTACAACACCTGCTCTCGAGAGGATTGATACTGGTTTGTATAGTCTCAATACGGTTTCTACCTTCCTAAAGCAAAAATGGATATTCATTAACCTCCTGACCGGTTCTGTGAAGGAGTGTCTAGGACTGAGAAGGAACCAATCTCGCGCTTGTTTTACAGATGAGACTGCATAGAACGGCACGCAGAGGAAGAAATTCTTCCAGAAAAAAAAGTCAAAGGTTTTGTAATTTGTTTACCAGAAGTTAAGAATTTTTTAGTGTGGCAGATAATTTCAATCACGTACTATATAATGCGGTTTTATTGTGTAATTGTTACTGAAATCTCTACAAACGGATTAGTATGTTCAATGAAAGACGGGGGTGGTCAGTTTAGTTAGAAGTCGATCATCAAACAGTTAATAGCCTATTGCCCAATTAGCGTTTCATTGGTTTAAAAAATTAATACTTGTCTCCTACTGTTTCACTTAAGTCTCCACTAATGTGTTTTATTTAACTCCTCTTTTCTAAATAGTAAACACAACAAAACCGTGTAGTTATGCAGAGAGGCACATTTTTTCTTCTAGCCTGTACTTGTTTAGCGCTATCATCTTCACTACATTTCTCTTTCTTGTGCATGGTGCAGCTGAAAGGACATTCATTATATGAGTCCTTCGCAGGAAGAAAAGAATTAAAAGACAAACTACATTTTTTTTTGGTGGGGAAAGGGGACAAAGTGTAAGGCTTACGTCCTTTTCCTTTCCACTGTCTTACCCTTCATTGAGACAATTATTTCCAGTAGAGTCGGCATAATTTACTTTTGTTCTTTTTTCTTCCCCATAGAAAGGAAACAACAAAGAAAATTTATGTAAGAAGCAAAGAAGGTACAAATTACAACGTCACAGTTAGAATGGACGCAACTGATTAAACACTTGTACAAAATTCACAAATCGTTTTTGTTCACGTAAAATTTCCCCGTCGTATCACTATTAACAATTCGCTTAAACAGGCCACGATTATGTGGAGCGAAGTCACGTGTTCAGCAGTCAGAAATGCTTGTGAATTAATTTTATTTCTCCAAAAGACAGCCGAGAATATTACATTAACCCTTTAATCGCCAAGTTAAATCCCATCTGCCATTTGTTGGCATTATTAGGAGCTCACCATATTCTCCGCGTTAGCAGAATAAGGGTTAAATATCCGGTCGTTATGTCAGATCGGTTCTCACATAAGATTTTCAGTCAGATTTTTCTGAGGTTTTTGAACAGGCTACTGTTGTAGAATTTATATTCCAAGATGTTTATCAGTAGTTAAGGATAAACATTTCTGAGTAATCTGATACCTCAACCTTAAGGGAAATATGTGCTGCCGTGTGGGAAGTAGCGGCCAGTCATAGAGAACACGCAGAACAGGGACTTTAGCTGAGGGGACTAATTACAGAAGTGTGCAAATCCTGTGACCCTGAAAAGGGAAATTTTAATTACGACTAATCTTGAACGGTTCGTGATTATAGTAATTCCTCAACGATTACAGTACCACATAGGAATGTATGTACATCTCTCGTAATGTGATACTGCTTGTAAATACAACGAAACGAATATGTTTGTACGGGATATATCTACACTGTCGTCAAGAATTACGGAATTAATTAAGCCTTACTTTAAGTTGACTACATTACTAAAACACCAGACGTGAACCGGTACTGGAGTCGTGCAAGTAAAAGTGTGAAGGTTCTGTCCAGAAAGGGTCTGAAGATTCATTTCTACTTATGTTTATTGGACCGTGCATCATCTTGATAGTTGAATGAAGAGAGACCAACTTGATGTCACTTGCTTTTTTATTTCATTATTTAATGCTCAACATGTTTCGGATGTTAATACATCCACCCTCAGGAGCCTGCGACTTATTTGTATCCGTATGCAGGCTGAAGCTGTGCTTCAGCCTGCATACGGATACCACACCACCCCAGCCAAACCACAACGTAACACCAACACACATCGAACCAGAGCAATACAACCCATGAAATAAGTCGCAAGCTTCTGAGGATGGATGTATTAACACCCGAAACATGTTGAGCATTAAATAATGAAATAAAAAAGCAAGTGACATCAAGTTGGTCTCTCTTTATTCAACTATTCATTTCTACGTTTATACTTGTGCGACAGGCCAGGCTGTCACTACCATGTTGGAGAATATCTTCTTGGATTAACGCAGTGTGTAAGAGTTACCGGATACAGGCTGGACCTTCCGAAGATCGAATCCCTGTTGAGGCGAGATTTTCCGCATCCGTCTACACAAGCCCTGGGTCCCATCCAATCTCCTGTACATTAAGTACCGGGTGTCTAGTCCGAGGGTAAAGCAAACGGGGCGTGATGCTCTCTACCCAACCCATCTGCAGCCGAATTTAAACAAAGAAAAGAGATACGTTTCCACTCCCCGTCTGGACTTTCTTGACCTGTTTCTAGGATGAGTTTTATACTATATACCGGAGTTTCGTAGGATCTTTCTGCTTCAATCTTCAGAGTAGTCCAAATCATTCTTCTTAAATATTTTTATCAACGAAGTCATGACCCAGCAACGCAATCCTCCGCATTCGGGAAAACGAAGCACAACTCTTCAGCATCGAGACATCCTAAGCTAACACTTCTTTTTAATCCGTCTGGATGCAGGAAAAGATAGTTTAAAATAGGCCACGACCGATTCCTTAAACATGCTTTTCACTCACCGTACAAATGGTGTACAATTTCAGTCACTAATAGTGTCGTTTAATCAACTATACATCAAAAATCCCTAAATCATGACGTGTAATAAAAGGTAAAAGGTAAAGTACACCCTTGTACAGGCACTGAGGCTCTGTACAGGCCGTACGACTCGCAGGGGGAGTAGAAGTATAGTTCTACTCTTTCTTGACCACGGCACTAGAAGGGGTGGGGGGGGTCAGCGTCACACCCAGGCCGCTCTTTACCCACGGGAAAAATCCGGTACCCATTGCACAGGTGGCTGGGTGGGCCCCAGGGCCGGTCTGGACAGGTGCGGAAAATCTCGCCCCCACCGGGATTCGATCCCCGGACCGTCTAGCCCGTAGCCAGTCGCTATACCGACTACGCTACCCGGCCCACATGACATGTAATACTGAAGGTAAAAGAAGCTGCGTGTAGTGTTCTTACGTAGCAGACTGTACAGAAATGTCTACAGACTCCTCTTGACCTTCGCTTTTGCTCACGACCATATAGCGGTCAATGTAAGATGACCGGCATTTCAACCATCCCATACAACTTCCAGCGGCTGGCTGTTATATTTCGTTTCAGCGGATAGGGACACTCCACTGAGCTCACTTCACTCTAGCAGCCGCACACCGCAGGACAAGGAAATAAATTATAGTTCCGTGACTGAGTTCTCGACATGCAAAATTTGAAAGAGCACGAAGCATGACACAGTTCAAATGAAAAGTCAAAAGAACTGTACATTTCTCCATGCGCACGCCTGTGCATACATGACTATAATTTTTTTTTCACAGTAAGTCGAAATATTACGTCTGCTTGCTCTCTCACTGCTTTCTATGAAGATGCCACTTAATTTCAGCAAAGTTATTGATAAGTCAGACTATTAAGGCCGAATGGACGCGTAACCTAATTTTACTTTACGAACAATTAATTCAGAGAAGAGATTTCACTAAGTGAAATAATAATATTATGGTAAATAGTAATTACTTTTACTCTTTACATAGAAAGAAAATAATTTCTACATAAAACGTTCTATTCCAAGGTAAATTATCTATCTATTTATCTATCTACCTACCTACCTATCTATTTATCTGTCTGTCTGTCTGTCTACATATCCATTCACCTAACTGTCTATCTCCCTATTGATATTTCTGTCTGTCTGTCTGGTCTACCTGTATATCTAAGTAGCTACATATGCACAAGGAAAAATACTTGCATCTTGAGTTACGCACTATATTTCCGCATATCAGAATTGCACAGAAAATTAAGCACAAATGTACATCGCTTAGACCAAGTGAGAACATTAATTCGTAAACCCACACATTTAACGCGCTAAAGTTAGTTGAGGAAGGCGTCATACATAGTCTTTTCCGGAAAGTGAGATTTCGGATATTTGGATTTTAACTTTACAATTAAAAATGTCATGTTACGTCTACAACATGAAGTTGCAAAATGAGTCTTATATAAGTTAAGTTTCAATTTGTAAAGGATTTCAACATCAAATATAAATTGAGCGTGCGTGGCTAGGTAGATCTGAAAGTGGAAACCTTAACATTACAACACTTAATTTAGGGGTATCCTCACCCATTGTTATTCATGCTAATTTACTGTCCCCTGAGTGAGCACCCAACAATAGGCTAAACGCCTTGGAGAAACGGAAGATAGCGACGTAAATCTCTTTTTTTTTTTGTGCTTTTGTACTACTCGTTTAAAAAATATTCATAACAATATATGCTACTCCTTTCTCTGTCTTGTATTCCTTTTATCACTCAACGCTTACAAATTTCAGGTGATTTACGCACGGTAAAAATATTACATTAACATCACCATAAATAAATCAGAATTCTAAATTGGTGGTGAGTAGAAAACCCGAACAATAGAAGTGATATAAGAACGCAAATCAGGACAGACCAAGTACAGCACTGGGGGTGTATACAAAACATTTAAAGGGACAAGTGTCACGCCCACATCACATCACGTTACACCCCTCACCCCTTGATTCATTTTTAAAATTATCATTTCTCCTTCCTCTTGTCTCGCTTTCATTTGATCGTAAAGAATGGTAGGTAAATTACAAATACAAGGAAGTTCTGTTGGTAAACGGCGTACTTTTCTGAAAAGTGCCGCCTATCATTCACACCTATGTAAACTCCTACAACTAAAATTCTTAAGTAATTAATGTAACATACACCTAGTTGTTGCTGCGTGTATCACCAGGTTAAACGCTTAGAAATTCTACTTTCAACCCAAACAAAGCATTCTGGAGCTATACGACTTCAGAAAAGATGTTTTTTATACAACAGATTTTAACAGATCAGTTTTTATAGCCGAGAAGAAATGCGTTTCCTGCGCGGTGCGATCTGAAACTCTAAAAACAATAACTTAGGTTAAATTCAGTGTCTCAAGTGTTAATGATATTGAAAGGGTAGGAAATGGATGGACAGGGCAAATTTCCATATAGTCACTGATTATCACATAGGGAATAAAAACCTCTCCCAATTAGACTAAAGCCTTGAATTAAATTTTAAATGTCTCTCGCTTTTAGGTCTATAAATAATATCGAGAAATGTAATAATTGCTTATAAGATTTCCCTCATTTTGGCAGCCTGATATTCATAACTATATACACGAGATCCCGTAATGGAGTCACATTCTAAATCAGTTAAATCTCGTTCATACGTTCACATGCAGTTTCTTTGAGGCAATTTAATATTATACTCAGACATGGACTAAGTATTCAATGTGACATCTTCCTAGAGAGAGATTCGAATTTCCGAAGGCCTCAGAACATCTGACACGATATTTAGGAGAGCTATAAATTTCGCAATTTCCGTAACCAAACATTCCGCAGTTGCCAGTCAGGTTTGCCACATACACACACGCAAATTTTCTCAAGACTCAGGTCATAACGTTTAAAACATCTTCAAAGGTAAAGGGCAGGAACATCAAAAGATGAGTTCGAACTTCTATTACTGGTTTTTATCATCCCGAAAGCAAGAAAGTGCGTCCCTTATACTTACCACATAACAGCACTATTTGTATAAGAAATGTCTTCTTAAGGTTCTCATGTTACAATTCCTTAAAAAATTACTAGAAAAAGTTTATTTTGTGTGGGCAGCACATACTGAAGAGAAGTTCAATTTCATTTCCGTTCCCTAAAGTAAGCAAATGTCACAGACTATAAAATGTGCCCATATCAGTGTACCGAATTGCGGAAGCCCAGAAAAGACACTCACTGCTGGAAATAATCAATGGATAACACAGGTAATTGATTTTGATTTGACTCTCTTTAGAGGTAATTTGCCAGTTATTCTGTAGTGCTTTATGTATCTTTAATGGTAATAATAAGACTGTTACTTTTGAAATTATTTTAGTGAGGCTAGAAAATTAAATTTTTTATCAAATTACACACCGAACCGTCTTTAAAAATTCAAGAGTTGAGATATTTTAAATTCACGACATGAAATGCTTACTGTGACCTAATACAGATATTTTACTTTAAGATAATATGTAATAAAGAGAGAATGTTTGTGTGTTTTAACGTCGTTTCAAAAAAATAAAAAACGAAATTGCATTTCAGCTCTGCAGCATATCATGAAAGTAAGAAGACATACACAATGGAGAATAAGATTTTTGGGAGAAGAAAGGAAAAAATTATTTTCAAAGTCACAGCTCCGGTAACAATAACCTCACGTTTGGGTTAAATGTTTCTATAGTCCGCAGGTAAGTGTCACACTTCTATTGCGTTGCAATGCGACTGGAACATAGATTCTTGCAATTTACCTTTTCAATCCTTTGTTAAGAAATTAGTTACAAAGTGCTAAAATTAATCATTTACCGAGTGATGTAGCAATTACTGTATTTTGGAACATAATTGTTAACTAAATCACAGTAGTTGATACATTGTGTTACATACAGTAATACTATAAAAATGGCACTTTGCTCCCCCCCTCAAAAAAACGCACAAATTGTGTTAATGAGTTTCCTTTCATTTTCGCCACAAAAAATTGTTGTTTCTTAAAATAACACAGAAAGTTGTAGCTCATGATAAAGACACTACCTGACATATACAGCAGTTTATTCACAGCAGCCTTTAAGTAATCACAGCCAGACATTTCTTGGTTTAAGACTGCTGAATCCTCGAACTGTAAAAAATACGTCCCACAGAATTCACTTCGAAGTGTTCTGAAAAAATACTTAACTGCTACTTCGTACTTTTCGGCTGTTTCGCTTCGTTATACAAGGAACCAATAACCAAGCAGTAAACAATCTCACCGATCACAATACTAATTATATGCCCGAAACGCATTTATATCCATCTAAGCGTACACTGTCTCAGCTCCCATACATACTTGCAATTAACTGCGATCGGACAAGGAAACTCCCTTCTCTAAATAAAAAAATGTGACCAACACAAATTACAAGAAGGAAAATGCAGTTATAATTAATAAAACGTGTAGGTAATTATAAACTAATAAACAAAAACCCAAAACGCGTAGAAGGGTATTAGAATTTTAAGACTGAGACTTGGGGCAGAGCTGCAGTGAATCGCATAGCAGAACAAATATGTACCTTACACTCTGAAATACCTCCAATAACAGCGATGGGTGCATTTTGCAGTAGGAGTGACAGATAACTTAAGGCAAGAGATAACTGCTAAATTTGTTTGAATATTAAGAATCTGAATATGAATACAGCAAGTTTTGTTTTTACCTTATACAAAAAGAAAATCTAAATAAACGAGTCTGATAATAGTTTGATACGAAAAAAAACTTGTGGCTGGTTACAAAAGTATTTAAATTAACTTGTAAGTACTCTAGGCCCTATAGAGACTGTTTACTGCGTAATTGTATTTCATAATGAACAGAAAATATCTTTGCAGTTTTCCCCGCGTAAAGTTCAGGTACATATTAGAATGGTGGCTAATTATGAGCATCATGTTTTTGCCACCTTACGCATGGGTAATAAGGTTCCGGCAAGACTCATCCATATGAAAACAAACATCTAGCTTTCCAACCCTCTATTCAGTACTGACACTAATCACACGCATCACTAAATTATACAATCTTCATGTAAGTATATTAATTATTTAAAAAAGCACAATATTTAGGAAAATTTTCAGGGGATTTTTTATGTCCTCACATTCAGATAAAGAAAAAGGTAAAGCAGTCCTATTACAGGGACCCCAGAGGGTTCCTGGAAGTTAAGGCTCCAAGATTTTTTGACAACGGCACAGGATGGTGGTAGGTTGTCAGCCTTACTCACCGGCCGCCTTTACCCCCAGGAAAGGCTCCTGGTACTCATTTCTGTCAGAGGCTGAGTCGACCCCAGGACCATAGTGCGATCGGAAGGATTTTATGTCAATGAAGAATCCAATGACACCAGCTGGGATCGAACCAGCGACCTACCGATTTGTAACACAACACCTTAACCACTGTGCTACCGCAATCCCCTCACTTTCAGATAGTATACCTTCAATTCTAAGCTTACAAAATCTAAAGAAAGTTTCAACACTATATATTAAAAGAACGGTACTTGCTGGATATCCATTACTTTATTACAGAAACTCATTATTACTAAGTCAGACACGTTTATCAGCTCAATGGTTTACAGCGCACTCTGTCTGCATACGAAAATGAAACAAGAGAATTCGTAATCTAAAGCAAATAAAAATTACATTAAATGAACATGAATGCTACAAAAAGGACGATACATCATGAAAACCGAATAGACCGTAGTGGATTTATAGGGGTGAGAAAAATGTAAATGAGTTAACTTTCACGAACATCTCCCTGTGACTCTCATGGCAAATCCTCCAGCATACATCCCTGTATTTGTATAGCTCTTCTCTTCACGCAAGTAATGATACATACCATATTTCGGTGGCGAAGAGCATTTTGGACTGGCTGACATAAGCAAGAGGGACTGGGGAGGTCTTGCAAGTAATATAACATGCAGCAGTGAGGAGGACGGACGCAGTTCTGATCATGCATGGAAGTTATTTTCTTGACCTCAGTAGAGATTGATATATTAAAAGAAGGAAATAACCAAGCTAATTACAATCGCCAGTCATTGAGATATTTACCTTGAATTTAATTGCAGTAATTTCAATCTATATTCGCAGGAGGAAGTTTAGAGTAACATTTTGATTGAAGTTAAAAACTGGCTGCAAATTCCATATACAATCACTACGTAAATGTTACATTTCTCTTACTCGTACATTGCAAACTCTTTAAGCTCATGGTTCCGTGCATCATAATTCAATATTAAATGAAAATCCAACTAGATGCAACAGTACGCAGTCTGATTTATTTTACTGTAAAATCACTGTACATGTTTCGGGCCGATCTGCCCACGTTGAAGGGAAGTAGCTGTACCGATATTATGACCTGTACCGGAGGCTGCGGTTACAGTTTTAGTACTCCTGATGGTGGATGCGGTGGACACCCGAAACACGTAGAGTGATTTTGCAGTAAAATAAATCGGCCTGCATACTGTTGCAACTAGTTGGATTTTCGTTTAACATTGCGGACTCTCTCAGGAATAGTAACTGACATATTATTTCCCTCGTAGGAAGGAAACGATATCGAACTGTACGCAAAGTACTTAAATGACGTGATTCCAGACGTTTGCACGTGATAAGACTGCAACGTTCGTGTTGCTGGGGACAAGGTGAAACACTTGACCGTCTCTGGAAGACAACTGACAGCACAATGGCAAAAGAACGAGACACCGTGAGGCTTACATGGGCCACCTACAACTACCAGTCACCTCTCCGTCTTCCTGCAAGAACGATACTTATGCAATGGTTAGTTGAATCGGCCGCTTCAAAAAAAAACGCTTAGTGGAATTAAAACAAACATGCAATGCTTTATATTATTATTTCTAAAACTCCAATTATTTCGTCTAATTTTGCCAGTCTGTTTGGGTGTAAGCTGTTACGAGGGACCAAAGCAATGATTAAAATTTGAAAAGAAAACATATAACTAAATATCGTTGGTTTAAAAAATTAGCCCATCGAGGTTATCAGGAATATTACACAAGGAGTAGTTTGATGTTTTTTTCACAGGTTTCATAATATGTTTCAGTTAGTGAAATCTCCCGAGGCTAAGATGGACTGTACATATGAAAGGAGTAGTGAAAAGAGGAATTGTATTAGAACTTAGCTGTTTGCAACTCTGGGCATATACCCACTTTAAACATCGTGAAGGAATTAGAGGGCAACATTAAGACTGAGTTTGAGGAGATAGAATGTGGCGACAGGAATTGGATGGAACTAGTTCAGAACTATAACTAACATCGGGTTTTAATTTATCGATACTGGAGCTCAAGTATCGATACTGGAGCTCCAGTACCACTCAGAGCCACGCACCCCTATTTCTGTTGCTGTAGCAATAAATCAAGTCACTACTCTGTGTACAGTGAACTATTTCCAGCGATGAGCACTGCCTGAGATGACTCGAGCAGTTCGGCAAGAATAGAAATAAGATATTAGCATTAAAACCCTTCAAGAAAACACCTCTGTTAATGAAATCGACTGAAATCACACTAACGAATAAGATTATTCTATTTATAATTTTGTCTTCATAACTGTTTATTTCAATTGAAGAACTGAAGAATAGCGCTGAATATAGGCTTACATCGCCGAATAATTCGAAGACAAATTACGAACTTCAGACAATGTCAATTCAATACAGGTCACGGCCTAGTTTAGTGAACTCAATTCCGCCGCTCGTTTGGAGGAATTTAAATTCGTAAGACGTCTTTGCCAACACGGAATGCGAAACATAAAAAAAAAACGCCAGGAAGACTGAAGTCACACAGTTTCTGGCTTGTAGTCAGCAAGATGACACTCCTATCTCAGCTGAGAAAACCGACTAACTTGTAAAAGAACTTAGTGGCTTTCTCAATTCTGTCAAGTTAACACCGACATAACACCTCGTATTAGACGATAACCGCATCTCTTTCCATGTTTTAGACCCATCACCACTGGCCGCCCTACATTTCGTTGTTATATAGCCTGAGCTAATTAACAGTTTTGATAAATAAATTACAAATAAATAACTAACAGATATACGGATACTACAGGGTTGTTTGACCGTGCATCTTCCTCATGAAATATGAAATGCCAACTTGATACAATAAGGTGATTTTATTAATGTATTCTTAGCTCGACGTGTTTCGGGTACATACGTCCATCATCAGGAGCATTAGATGTTGAGTTGCAGCATATGGTTTTCTGCACCGAGTTTTTGGATGGGTGGTGG
>Ga0136643_10005443_pt1 | contig 17943 bp, 15 predicted proteins | sample TergutLab28metaG_FD_96883 | JGI IMG/M metagenome (GOLD analysis project Ga0136643, IMG submission 96883) | Labiotermes labralis P1 segment gut microbial communities from Petit-Saut dam, French Guiana - Lab288 P1 (version 3) (version 3) | ecosystem: Host-associated > Arthropoda: Insects >...
AAAATGCGGTAGAGGTGCATCCATCATTGTTTCACGCAATTCTTCTGGTAAGTCATACCAATAGACAGATATTGAACCATCGTTGTTTACTATTATGCTGTCCAAAGATATGCCGTCAGACAATGCGTTGTGAAGCAGCATGTTGTCTAATAACAACAAATCATCCATATGCATATTGCCTAACAACATTTCTTCTATGTTTCTTTCGATAACGCTTCTTTCGCTTTGGATGCTGTTCTCTAAAATTATTCTTTCAAGCGTCGTACCGCTTTCTAGCATCTCTCTTTCAATCTGCTCTGCTCTAACCATCCTCATAGGTGCTATGATGTTAAGTAGACCTTCGTCAACTTCATCTTCGTTTATATCAAACAAGGTTGTAAAATTTTCTCTTATGTAAGTTGCTGAATGTCTGCCGAACATTTCTTCGAATCTTGCGATTAGCTCCCACGCAAAGTAGTTGCCTTCTAGTAGTTGTTGGTACATTAGTCTGTTTTGGGATTGATATGATGAAGAATTTAGAAACTGTAGACTGGGAAGATTTGAGGATTTTTCTTGAAAAAGCCTGTCAGCGAAAACTTGATGGGGAATAATTCCTGTTACAAATATCACTACCAGCATTAAAGCAGTTAAACGCCTCATGGACGCGATACGTCGGTTTTTGAGTTTCAAAACTTTCCGCGACTTCGTAAAATTTTGCGAACTCGTCTCTTTTGTTTTCAAAAACATTAAGTTCATCTCCTTTGATTTTTAGATTTTATTTTTGATGTTATAGTTTTTCACCTTCAAAATTCCGTTGTCACAATTTAGAAACTATATGACAATTATATAAGAAAAAGGAAAATAATGCAAGAAAAATATTTTAAGTATTCCGAGTCTTTCACATCAAGAAATTACGGCTATGTACGTAATTGAAATAACTCAACCTTCTGCTTCGTTTCTTTTGATGTGAAATTTCAATGAAGAGGGTCTAGACATAAAAGTTATCCAACGCCACCTCAAAAGGAAGTGGTGTTAGATTTGTTACTGTACACTATTATATAAATTCTATAAATTAGCTTATAGTTAATAGAGATTCGCTGATTGTAATTTTACATCAAAATTAGTGATTGCTTTTTCAAATTTAATTGCAAGATGAACTCGTTATTGCAATAGACTTACGAAACAATGGTGGCGGCAATGGACTTTTGCCTATTTGGGTCAAGAACCACTTTGCCAAGGGTACAGGAATACGGTCCGATGTTTGGGTAAGAGGAGATGCACTTTATGCAACGTTAAATTTGTTGCGAAATTCAGGATTTGAAAAATATATCTATAACTCTTACCCAAAAGAGACATGCCAAGTGAGCACAATTTTATATTTGGCTACTAGCATGTGTTCGCAATCCGCCCACCAAAAAACGCCCCATCTGCGACAAACCCCATAAATACATATATGCCAAGCCCTCAACATATATTGTTTTAAGCTAACAAAATTAAGGGGGCAATTTCGTGAAGGCGTATATAGAAGAACGAGCCGTAGAAGTTGCAAATTTCATCATCCAATCAAACGCCACCGTAAGAGAAACCGCAAAAAAATTTGGCATTTCAAAGTCTACTGTACATATGGTAGTATCAAAATAGATAGGACGATATGGATAATCCAATAGCACGTAAAAAACGGCATAGATGCAGGGGTTAACCAGTGTCTATGCCGTTTTCTTATATCGGATTTTAGTTCGCTAATAGTTTAAGTCAACTGTTATCCCGCATTTTATCAACAAGGGGATTAAGATAAAACACAGAGCGGTCTGTTATAAGACTAAAAGCATTTAGACGCTCGCTAACATACGCATCGCAATCAACGAACTTAACATCAAGATTCAATTCGCTTATCGCTTCATTTGGCTCTATGCAAGTAAAATTTAACAAAATGCCGTCTGCGTTTTTTATGCGCTCGCTGTAAGGAGTTTCGTTTGCATAATCAAACTTATTTTTATCAAACTTGTAATATTCGCAACAATGAAATATTGCTTTTACTTCAGCAAAATCAAGACTATCTTCAAGTTCATGAATTGTCCTGTATGTCGTTGCTTTATTGAGCGGATAATAGGGTATCATGGAGTAAGTGTCATCACGGTACACAACCATAAAAACTGGTTGAATATCATGATTTTGCGCTCTAAAAATTGAAATATGCATTATTGAAAAATCAAAAAATAAACTCTTGATAGTGCCTAACTCATGCCAAGTCCTCCAAGTGCTTGATTTATTTAATGATAGCCTCATATCTTTTAATTTAATATAATTTCCATGCTCATCAATACTTACCTGCTCAACATCATGAGAAACCAAAGAAAGTGGTTCGACCTTCCCTTTTTCAAATGAATAATCCCGCTTGAAAGTCATTTCTTTTGCAACTATTAAAACTCTCGCATCCTTTATTTTTTTCATTAAAGCGTCGCATTTTTTACATAAACACGCCTCAGATGCGCTTAACTCATTAACGAATAGCATCATATTGTCCATACCACTCAAAATTAGTGGATAAATTTCTGAGTGTTCACCGTTTTCACTAAAAACTATTCTAGCTGAAAAAAACACCTCTATCAGTCCCACTTTTTCGATTAAAAAAGTTGATATAAATTCTTTGACAGGAGCTAATTCCTCTTCAAACCCAGATGAAAAGCGTTCGTCAACTAGCACGAGCCTTCCGCTGTGTAAGTACAGCTCAAAGACTATTTGCTTTTTAAGAGCGAACGGCTGTTGCTTTGTAGTTTTGTTGCGACTATCAACGAACCACCTCATACTTGGAGAAATCAAAAATTTATCTCTTGCATTTTCATAAAGCACTATTTTATTTAGGTTACTGAATGTCTTTTGTGCCATAAAAGTAATGTTCCTAAATTCGGAGAAAAAGCTGTCAAGCGACGAAATGTTGTCAAACATATCACCACTAACACAAAATGCTTCAACATGTTTGACAGCACTATAGAATTTTTGCAAAACACCATACGTAGGACAGCAGATAATAGTGCTACTCATTCGAATCACCTTTTTCTTCAAGTTCCCAATATCGACCATCATTATTTATACGGTCGGTAATATTCAGGCTAAACACCAAATCTTTCAACCCACGATAACAAAGCACAGCAAGCAAAAGAAGCGCATCTTCCCCATCAAACGAACAATACTTCACCCGCTCGCCATCTTCAATTTTAGCTGTAAATTCCTCATCAGGAAACCTTTGCACTTGAAACGCCTTAATCACAGCTTCTTCAGAATCAAACTGCGTAGGGTCTGCCGTCAGCACAATTCCGTCATATCGTCTAACTGTAATTTTCACACATTTCACCTACTTCCGAAAAATAAATAAATACTCATGAGCCAGCAAGAGGAAATTATATTTATGCTATTCGTTTTCCAAAATTCCGTCGCCTTGCAATCATGTTGCTCCTTGATGATAAATTTCTTTCGGCGTAAGATTTGGCTCTTTCAAAATCTTACTCAACAATCCCATTTATCGCTTGCCATAACATATCACGTCCTGAATAATTCCAATAACGAATATCTTGTTCAATAAACAACCATTTCAAAGTTTTAGCAATAACATCCGTAGGAAGACCTTGGGAAAACTGAATGCTACAAAGAATCTCCTCAGAAACATCAACGCAATTATAAATTTGCCTAAGTACGTTATACAGAGCATCAAACTTGCTGCCGGATTCTTGCTTTTTCAGGAGCAAATCTTGCACTATCTCGTTGTGGGTTGGATAGTCTCGGCGACGTTTTTCGGGTGCTGCAAAGTTATAGCCTTCGACGCAAACAACAAAATCAAACCCATTATATAAGCGTGCTGGGCGGTGCAGATACACTCTATTGCCACAGTTAAGTGACTCTACATAGTAAATGTATAATGTGGCTAAATCTCCCCGTCCTTTTCCAGGAACTTCTTTGGCAAATTCATTAACAACTTTCATGCGAACTTCATTTTTACTTCCAGCGTTACTAAATGTTTGAGATACTTCATATCGTGGCATTTTAATTCTCCTTATCCGTTAGCGATTAGCAACTCTCTAACCTTGCCACGCTTTGCACCGTTAGAATTAATTGCTCTACTTGCTTGTATTCTTGAAATATTGTGAGCAGCGTATAATATATCAAAAAAATTATCTTGTTCATCGATATTTTTAGGGTCTGAGTTACTTGCAACGATGTGCGCACCTCTGTTGCTCATGTCGTCAATGAAAGAGGCAAGTTCTGCCTGTGCAATGTCGCAAAATCTATCTTGTGCATAAGCCGTAAAACTGGCCGTTGTCGAAAGTGGGCGATATGGCGGGTCGAAATAGACAAATGTTCTGCCATCAATAAAATCTGATGCTCGTCTATAATCACCGCAAACTATGGTTATGCCTTGCAACTTTTGCGAAACCGCCATAAGATTTTCTGCATCGCATATGCAGGGATTTTTATAACTGCCCTGCGGCACATTGAAGCCACCCTTTGCATTGACCCTATAAAGACCATTAAAACAAGTGCGATTTAAGAAAATAAACAATGCCGCCAATTCAAGGGGTTGCTCATCACTTTTTTTCAGTCTGTTAAAATGCTCTCTTTTGTCATAATAAATACTTTTTCTATCTTCACTACTGGCTGACAGGTAGCTTTGCTCGTAACTTTGCAATACTTCAATCAACCCATCAACATTATCCCGAATGGTTATGTATGTATGGATTAGCTCTTTGTTAATGTCGCTTATATAAACCTCATTTGTGTTAAAGTTGTTCAATATATCAAATAGGACAGCACCGCCCCCAATAAATGGTTCTGCATACTTATCTATACGTCCGCCCAATTCAGCAGGATATTTTTTTCTTATTTCACCCAATAATTGCCCTTTGCCGCCAGCCCATTTTACAAAAGGCTTGGCAATGCGTGTAGCTGTGTTTATCGCCATAGCGCAACCCCCTATCTATTTTTCGATTGTTTTGCTTGTTTGGTTCTGTCATCAATAGGCGGCTTCTTTCGTTGCCATATACTCCATATCGCACCTTAATGGAATTCCTTCTTGCATATCCCCAGCGAGTGAGAGATTTCATATTATCCACACCTCTCCAAGTTTATTTGGTGATTCTCCAAATAAGTTGTAGCACGCTTGGAGTCGTTGGCACAAGGTCTAAATTTCTGCATATTGTTATTAGATTACGATGTTTTTTAAACGAATGCTGATAAAACAAGGGGTTTATCACGGTATCACGCTAAAATACACATATGTCCACAAGTCTGATTGCATAAGTCAAAATTATCGTGTGTTTTCTGCGTTAGGAGCATTATTATGACTACTTCTACAAAGTGTCATGAACCCACTCAGACACTTTCACTTCATGCAAAGTGCCGTGGACCCTGCGGGGCTTCAATTCGCCTGTGGCTCATAAAAAATATGACTACTCATTATCACCCTCAAAAGGCCACTTCCTACCCAAATGCCGAGCCAGCAACGAGAAATGCTCTTTACTCATCTGCAAAATTGCATCAACATTAGTTGAAATCTCGTAATGCTCATCATCAGCAACCTCAACCACGACAATGCCGTTCTTGCTACCGCCAGAAATATTGATACCTACCTTACGAAGCCATGCAGCGTAACTTTCCAGTGGCTCTGGAAATTCAATCTTCTTTGTATTTTGCCCTATCAAATAATCGGCACTTACTTCAAAAAACTTCGCCAGTTTCACCAATGTATCATTACTGGGACTATCCGTGCTCTCATAACGCTGGTAGTTTCGTTCGGTTATGCCGAAGATGTTTGCCATCTGTCGTTGTGTAAGCCCTCTCTGCTTGCGTAGTTCTTTTACACGCTCGCCAAAACTTGCCATAAATTTATCATCTACCTTTATAATGCGAACCACGACATAAAATATTTTCGAAGCACCTATTGACACGACATAACATATCGTATATAATGATTACAACATGATATATGTAAACGTGATTAATGTTAATCACGAATAACTAACATCATTATATCATGTACTATAACAATAATCAAGGAGGAAATTGATGACGAGAGAAATTTTTATCCCAATTGGACGGGGAGTGTCAAGCGAAGTTTATGTTGATGGAGCTGTGTGTATAGCACAATACATAAACCTTGAAAAAGTTTCAAGGTTACAAAACCAAGCGGGGCAGACAATGAGCTTCACAGGAGAACAGATGAGGGCGATAATCACTAGGGACGAACGTAATCATAAATATTACAGAGATTGCCAAAGCCCCGTGGTCCAGTACAACCACATCACCAAGAGCATTTACAGCAAGCTACTGACCCTAAAACCCTACTTGCTGAAAGCAAAGCAGAAAACCAAACTTTGCTTATGCAGGTGCCTACGGAAGCAAGCCAACCCGCAACTGCACAAATTATTAAGCCCAACAAACTAACCACAATCGACTACAACACTCTAATGAATCAAGAATACACCCCTCTAAAATACGCAATCAATGACATTCTGCCCCAAGGGCTATTCATTCTTGCAGGTGCGCCGAAGATAGGCAAGAGTTGGCTGATACTGGATATGTGCCGCTCCATTGCAAGCGGCAATAATCTATGGGGATATGACACAACTAAAAATGACGTGTTGTACATAGCACTTGAAGATAGCCACGGGCGTTTACGAGACAGACTGCGAAAAATTGAAGCTACCGAACCATCTACCGAACAATTAAGTCTACATCTTGCTGTGTCAGCCAAAGGCATACATGACGGCTTGGTGGAACAAGTAGACGAATTTATGGAATACCATCCCAGCACAGGATTTATTGCAATCGACACATTGGAACACATACGCAAAGGCGAAACTGACCGCAAAGACAGGGGATTATACTCCACGGATTACAAAGATATGCAGGTGCTGCGTGAAATCACCAGCAAGCACGACGGAATAACCCTTGTGCTAATCCACCATACACGCAAGATGTACGATGCAGACCCACTATTCACGGTAACAGGCTCAACAGGGCTAACAGGCGCAGTAGATGGCATATGGGTGCTGGATAAAGAAAAACGAGCTGAAAACAAGGCGGTATTATCCATACTAAACCGAGATACCAAGGGGTATGCGTTCAAACTGGAATTAGACGAGGACGATTGCAAATGGAAGTTTTTAGGGGAATGTGAAGATACCGAAAAAGACGACGAGGAACGGTTATCCCTTGCGATAAACAGCCTTTTAACCCAAAACGATATAAATGGTACTAAAGAATGGAAAGGCAACGCAACGGCACTATGTACAGCATTACACAAGATAGATGTCAGACTACCCATAACGGAATGAACCATCAAAAATAAGCTAAACATCAAAGACTTACAGGACTTTCTGAAAAATAAGTATAGCATATCCTACAAATATCAGGAGTTCGGCAGAAATATAATCCTTACGAAATCAAACGCCAAATGAAATCAATCCCCATCATCACTCGAGGCGTAACTATATAATGGCGTGATATTGTAATAAAACCTCAAAATATCGACCTTATTACAAAAAATTATCGTGATAAATAACGACAACTCAATATTTCAGCCAGTAAAAATGGCAAATAACCAGCAAAGGAAGTGATTTATTAGCAGAATCAACTACACAGGTATTAGAAATAAATCTTACACCAAGGCACAGTTCAAGTACATAGAAGCCCATAATGAACGAAAACAAGAGCATTATGGCAACGAGGACATTGTAACAGAATTTTCGGGCAAAAACAGGGTTTACATGGACAACAGCAAGCCAAAGTATGATGAAAATGGGCTTTTCGTAGGATATGAAAGTTATAGTGACATTTTCGACAGACTTCTTGAAACGGGGCGCATTAGCGACCATCAATTAAAAGGCAAATCAGACGGCACTGCAAAAGTCTTTGACGAAATGCTGATATATGTAAACACCGCCTACTTCGAGGAATATTATCAATCCCAAGGCTACGAAACAGCCCACCAATTTGCAATAGCCTATTATGACGAAGCCTATAAGTTCGCAGTAAAAGAAATTGGCAGCGAGGATTACATCATATCGGCAATCATGCACGGAGATGAGCGGCACAGGCGTTTATCAGAGGAATTGGGGCGAGATGTGTTCTCATATCATATGCACATCAGTTATATACCCATAGTCGAAAAAGAAATCCTCTGGACGAAGCGAGTTAAAGACGAGTCCCTTGTAGGTACGACAAAAGAGCGTATCAACCAAATATCCCACTCTAAAAAGTGGTGGACACGCAAGAAACTTGATGAAAATGGTGATGTAGTCTACAAAACCGATAAAAACGGCAATATCAAACTGAACAAAGACGGCAAACCCAAGCCTGAATTGGAAAGTGCCTACGGTGGTCTGCAAGACAGGATATACCAACACATGACTGATGCAGGATTTCCAGCTCTCACTCGTGGCACAAAGGGTAGCCGCAAAAAACATCTGCACCATATGGAGTTTAAGGCGCAACAAGAAGCGGAAAATGCTGAAATGTATGCTGAAATGACACAAGCAAACGAAAGAACAGCGGTACGGATGAAGTTAAATGCCGATTATGAAGAAAGCCGTGCCAGACAAGCATGGGATGATGCCGACATGGGTGAAGAACGTGCCAAATCAATGTGGGCTGAGGTAGACCAAGCAACTGATGAATATAACGAAATTGCCAAAATAAAGAATGAAGCCTACGAAGAATTGCTGGAAATCGAGCGGTTAATCGAAGAAAAAGACTCTGGGCTCCATAAAGCCGAACTATTAAACCCACAGGCTGTAAAAATAGCATTGGACAAAATTGTTGCGGATTATTACGAGCAGGAAAGAATGGCACAACCCCAACCTCACTCTAAAATGTATGTGAAAAAGAAAAATCGTGGCATGGATAGGTAGTAATTTGACAAACATATCCAGCACAGACGAGCATATACATATTTTAAGCAAAAGAGGGAGGTGCAGCCATAGTCCAAAAAAATAAACTGATAATTCGTTATCATAACCCTAACACACAGGACGAGACCCTTAAATACGTAGCAAAAATGTTTATTGAAGCGAGCAGGGTTAAGTTTGAAAATACATTGCAGGAAGCTGCCGCAAGCTCAAGCAACATAAAAATAGCAAAGGAAACCCCTGCCAATTAGGCGGGGGTTTTTATTTCGTATGAAAATTTTTCAAAAAATACTTGATTTTGGCAAATAAGGTCTTGATTTGTATAATTGATTAGTTAACACATTTTTCTCGTAAACAAAAATACTTTATCAACAATCCGCAAAATTTATTTCCGACTTTTTTCGATGTTTTTTGATAATATCATATAAACAAGTTGCAGCTACGATTTCGAGTTACGCATGGAGGCACTGGATGAAGTGGACCACAGCAAAGTCAATAGATGGCTAAAACAAAGAGGTATAGTTTTAGAGCAGAGTTTTGTGAGCTCACTTGAAGACTATGTGGAAGAAATTAAAAAAGATATTTTGAGCAACCAAGCCATTTACAATATACTTGGCTTAAGTCATCAAATTATATCAAGGTGGAGAGCCAGCCAAAACAGCACACTTACAAAGGGCAGACTAAAATATCAGGCTATACTTAACATAGGAAAATTATTAGGATTATCTGATATAGATACTGAAAAATTCGCTAACGAAGCCGGATTATCGTTAGAATTTATAGAGCTTGACGTTGAAAATATCAATAATGCTAAAATAGCTCGATCAATAGAAATCTCTGCCGAGCTTTTCCCATACAACATACCAAAAACTTCATATAAAAAGCCAAAATATATAACAGTTATTGATAAATCAAACTACACAGGCTTTGTGAAGCGTTTTAATATTTTAATGTCAACTTATGATGGAAAAATTGATGACTTATGCCAATCCGCTTTGGTGTCTGATAGAATGTTTCGCTATATAAGAAGCGGAAAGCATCTAACAAAAGAATCGATACTAGCAATACTTATCACAATAAATTGCACTTTGGATGATATACAAGATTGCCTTAAAAAAGCGGGATTTATTTTGTCCAATTCTTTGCCAGCCGATATGGTTATTATGTGGACATTAAAAAACGATTTGCCTAATATTAAAGAAGTGAATCCTGTTCATTATATCAATGAAACGCTCGACAATTTGAGACTGCCATTACTCATGACACGACTTAAAAATTAAGAAAAATGCTCGTTGACTCAATTTTAATATTGCACTGTATATATGTAAACACGAAATATCAAATCTAATTGACGTGGAGGGATATGATGAAGCGAATAATAAAATTATTTCGCACACCGAATAATTGCTATCTCTTAAATAGTAATGGGGATAGAATTATTAGAATTTCTAACGAAACTTATGAAAGATTAGCGAATATAAAAAACACGAAACGTTCCATAATTATAGTCGAAATCCCACAAACCATCACAAATTTCCTAGGCACTTTCAGGCCTCAATGGGATTTTTCCCAACAAAGAGTTATTGATTACCATTCATAATTTTTTACAAAATCTTGCTTCTATAATAACAGTTTATAAGCCTCTTCGCCGCAACAAAATCCTTGATGAAGGTAGGTATTAAAATGACAAAATATAGTGCTAGTGATTACTTCATGATTCGTACACCATTATTATCCCTTGCTGATTATTTTGATATTTTTTCAAAGGTTGATGATTTAGACGATAGCCTCATTAATTTATTTACTGAGCCTTTACTAAAAGAAACACTACTTATCGCAAGTAGCGATTTATCCTATGCGCTCGAAAAAAACAATTACGATAAGTTATCAAAGTCATCAGAGCAACTAATGTCATCTCTTGTTAAATATTTCATCAGATTGTCAACGAGACCTACACCTTTTGGATTATTCTCAGGAATATCAGTCGGACGATTCGGCGAGTTAACAAATATTACAGTTTCAAATACATCAAAACACGCAAAAAGAGCCCGCCCAGATATGGAATGGCTTTATGGCGCAATAAAGAACATAGAGGCAAATGAAAGTATTAGAAGAAATCTTCGCATTAGATTTAATGACTTTACTTTTGCCAACGGCAATAGGTTAGAAAAACCAAACAAAAGCCTGCTTCAACATGGTGCAGCTAACGATAACGCACACGAATCAACATCTATACGATATACCATCCAAGTAAAAAATATCGAAAACAAAAGTAGATTGTTTTGCGCATATTCAAGCATCGTAGATGAATTAGCTTCTGAGAATATCGGTATACCTTATGAAAAAATAGATACATTTTTATCGCAATTACTAGAAAATGAATACCTATTGTCTGAACTTCGCCCTCCTTTAATCAACGTAGATGTATTAGATTATGTTATCAATATCCTGTCACACGTTGATGGCGTGGTTGAAGCTACCGATTACATATCAAAACTATCCAAAATCAAGGACGCTATTTCTAAATACAACTCCAGCAAAGTTGGTGAAGGCGCGGAGTTATATGCTGAGGCAACCGACTTGATGAAAGAACTTTACGAATGCAAAAATTATCTGCAAGTTGATATGAAGACCCACATGGAAAACAGTGTCCTAGATGTCAAATTGAAATCCGAACTTGAACGATTCGTATCTGTTATGCACGAGATTGCTCCTCGTTCAGTAATTTCTGATGAAATGTCGCACTATAAAAGTTTATTCCTAGAAAAATATGGATATGGGGTTGAAATTCCTATCATGGAACTACTTGATATAGATAGAGGGTTGGGTTCGCCAGCGTATTACACAACAGGAGTTATAAACAGGGGAACACCAAAACAACAAAAATCGTCATCAGAACATCGCCTGAGTACATTGATGAATAGGAAAATAATTAATGCTTTGCGGGAGGGTAAAAACTTAATCGAAATAACTGATAACGATATTTCATTTGTTCGAGGGACTGAAAAGAATGAAATTAATCATCCAATGGACGCTTTACAATCTTTTGAAATATACTTGCTTACCCATGTAAATGATTTTGAAAAAGGCATCGAGGCTGGCTACTATTTTACAGTAGCACCTGCCGTTGCTTCTTCTGGAATAGGCAAGACATTCGGAAGATTTAATGATTTACTAACAGAAGAAGAAACATCATTACTCAAAGCCGACTTTGAAAAGCAGAAGGAATTATTGCCCGATTATATTATAGCAGAAATAACAGAGTTGCCGTCAATAGGTAGAATTAGCAATGTTTCAATTAATGAAAGCGGCTATGACTATCAAGTGGCACTTGCAACTAACCCTAATTCTGACAAGCATGTTTTGAGTATTCGTGATTTATACATAGGTATTGACCACGAAAGTAATTTCTTTTATATAAAGTCTAAAAGTTTAAATAAAAAAGTTATAGTTACCATGACATCTATGCTAAACCCTGCATTTGGTAGCAACGAATTGAGGTTTTTGCGTGAAATATCATCTATGCGCAAAGTGAATCCAATCAGTGGAATAATGTCAATTCTTAATAGCGATTTTGAATACACTCCTAGAATAACTTATGGGAGAGTGATAATCAAACCTGAGACATGGACTATATCAAAAAACATTTTAGGATTTGATGGTAACGATAAAACTGATTTTGATAGTAAGCTCCTAGATTACAAGAAGAAACATCAAATACCTAGGTATGTATTTATGAATGAGGGCGATAATCGCCTTTTGCTTGACCTTGATAATTCAACACATAGAGCTGAGATATACTTTAACTTAAAAAAGAAAATGTCATACGGAAATACTTTAACTGAGGTTGGATGCGGGTTTAACGATTATACCGCAATAAACTTGGACAAAGAGAAATATATTACAGAAATAGTTGTGCCTTTTACGTTAAACGCCAATGAAGCAACTTTAATAAAAACCAACGACAAAAAAGAGGATACCATAAAAACAATCTCTAATATATCCAGAAATCGTATATCGATGAATAGAGATGGGTTAATGATTTTACCAGGAAAAGACGATTGGTTGTTCTTTAAACTATATGGATGTAGCAAACGCCAAAATGAGCTTCTCGTCTTAATCTATGACAAGTTAGAGGAGTTTGCTCCTTCATTAGAGAAGTTTTTCTACATTCGATACTCTGACCCCGAGCCCCATATTCGTTTAAGATTTCACTTTAAAAACGATGAACTTTCTGAGTTACTACCATCCATATGCATATGGTTTGAATCACTGCGCACGGATGGACTAATTTCAACAGTAGTCATCGATTCTTATATAAGAGAAGCAGAAAGATACGGAGGCCCAGATCTAATTAAGTTTGCAGAAGATTATTTCTTCCATGATAGCCGTTTAGCTATGCAGATTGTAAAAAAGTTACGATACGAGAAATTAGAGATAGATTTTGATATTATAGGGGTTTCATTTATCATTTCTGCTCTGGATGCCTTCAACTTGTCTAGCAACGAGAAAGAAAATTTTCTAAAATCTATGACAAGCAAAGGTTTTTATAGAAAACAATTTCAAGATAACAAAAAATTACTTATGAAAGCCGTTAATAATAGCAATAATTGGCATGATATGGATTTTCCAGAATCTTATCTTAGCATTTATCCCTTGATTATCGAAACATCTAAGAAAATGAAGAATTTTGCAGATGTAGTATACGTACATGACAAAAAAGATATGTTGACAAACTCGATACAAAGTATAATAAGCAGCGTCATACACATGTTCTGCAATAGGCTTGTGGGCGACAATTCATGGGAGCGTAAAGTTTATGCGCTGACAGGACATGCCTTTCACGCACTCCAAGGCTTCATCAAACATAGGCAACAACTTCCTTGATGGATAGGGCAAGGGAGAAAATATATAAATCAAAGGAGAAATTGTTATGTCGAATTTATTTGATGATTTTGATTTGGATGTTCAAAAAAGCTCTGCTAGTCTAGTAGCACCAAAGTCATTGGCCACCCAAAACACTCCGTGTAATCCATCTGCACTTCCAAGATGCCCTGGTGAGGTTTGGACTAACACTTGTTATACGGCATGTGGCACATGCCACACTATCTGCAATTGTCAATCATTAAACAATGATTGCAAAGGCGGTGCAACGCCACTTACTCCTCCCGTCGCACCAAGTGGTACACAATGTGGAGCTATGTCGGTTCAAACATTGTGTGGATAATGAGCCTATAAGGCACTTGCAAGAGTTTTTGATACAAACTCTTTAAATCGTTATATTGTTGTTTACCACGCTCTTATTTCGTATAATTCGAAATTTGCACAAGTAAGTACATACGCATTGTGAGTTTGAGTTTTAAGAAGTGCAAAAACTTCATAAACCCTATCCCTCAAACCGCTTTGTATTTTACCGTCATGATTTTTACGGCGCATATATTTCGGGGAGATTTATGGTGAACATATATGACAGCTTCAAAAAAATATCCAAAGCACTAAACCACTTCTCACGTATCCTAAAAATCCTTTCTAGTGCAGGAAAAACTCATCTGATTGTCATTGTGATATTCGCAATCATATTTGGTTTTATTCCTAGCATTTCAATACTTGTAATGCAAGAAATTGTTAATACACTACAAATTACAAATCAAGGAATTGAACATCTGTTAATTCTCATTGGCATTTATATAGCTATTGACTTTTTAGGCGGAATTGCGGGCTTAATCTCTGGATATGTCGAAAGCACACTGCAAATGAAGGCTTCAATTACATTAAACATGTCTGTGCTTGAAAAGGTCAAAGAACTTTCGCTTAAAGACTTTGAAGATTCTGAAACATACGACCTAATCCAAAGAGCATCAGGTGTAGGAATTGGTCAGTTATTCTCTTTCTTCAAGTCGTTTATACTTGTTTTTCAATCTCTCATTACCCTCGTGTCATTTAGCTTGATACTAATATCTTGGAGGTGGTGGCTACTCCCAGTTATATTCACCATGCCCTTAATTAGTACGATTGTAGCCGCTTTCTTTGGAAAGAAGCAATTCCTCATTCAAAAAGAGAGGACTGGGGTAGAACGTAAGAGGTGGTATTTTCAGTATCTACTTACAAATGATATAGCCTTCAAAGAAATAAAGGTATTCAACATCGGAGACTACTTTCGAAACAAGTACAAGCAATTTAGTCTTCAATTTTTGAAGCAGGACAGAAAGCTCCTGAATCAAAGAACAGGTGCGCAGTCAATTCTTTTAGTGTTTGACCAAGTTATAACTACAATCTTGTTTGTTTATGTAATCATGAGAACTTTTCTGGGCGAGATATTGCTAGGATACATGTTTACATACACCCGCAGTATTTCAAACATCAAATCCAGTTCACAGGGGTTCTTATCACAACTCAATTCAATATATCAAAATGTTCTTCATATAAGTCTATACTTTGATTTTATTGATATGAAAGCTGAAGTGGAGAATAAAATCGAGGCAAAGAATTACGACAGACTTTCAAAGCCGCTAGAGATGCCTTTTATCGAGATTAAAAATTTGTCATTTAAATATAAAAGTCAAGATAATAATGCATTAAGCAACATTAATCTCAAAATAGAGAAAGGCAATTTAGTAGCATTTGTAGGACTAAACGGCTCTGGTAAGACGACGCTCATCAAGATTCTATCTACATTATATGATGATTATCAAGGCGACATATTTTTCGGGAAAACAAATTTACGGGATATAGATGCGAAAGATGCTCGTAAGGAAATCGGCATACTCTTCCAAGATTTTGTAAGGTACGAGCTATCGGTAAAAGAAAATGTAGCATTAGGACAAATAGAAAAGCTAAATGACAATTCTACAATTCTTCAAGCACTGTCAAAAACTGGTATGCGAAACAAAATCAATGATTTGGATGAGCAGCTAGGTTTTTGGTTTGATGACGGCATTCAAATGTCTGGAGGCGAATGGTTAAGAATCGCTCTCAGCAGAGCCTTTATTAGAGACGCAAGTTTATATCTTTTAGATGAGCCTAATGCAGCTCTTGACGTAGTGTCAGAAAGGAAAGTTTTTAGCTCGTTCAAAGAGCTGTGTAAAGGAAAAATCGGAATTATTGTTTCTCATCGAATATCAAGCATAAAGGATATTGTAGATAATATAGTTGTTTTTGATAATGGAGCTATCCAAGCAATAGGTAGGCATGAAGAGCTTTTGGTAAACTCTGAGGTTTATCGTGAGCTATATAATAGCGAGGAAGGGTTGGTTACTGTTTAGCTTACAACTTATTTTGAAAATATAATTTTCAATTTCGATGCTTAAAAATCCGACATGGAATTAAATGCATCCCCATTCAAAACATGCAATATATTCGTTGCGAAAATAAGGAGAGGTAGATATGTTACTAAATCTTTCAGAAATGGCTAACAATACTTCTAAAAAACTTGGTTTAGATGACCACAGTGTAGGAATGTTTATATCAAAAGTTCAAGAGTATTTTGTTATCCTTGATAACAAAATTGAAACAGCTAACCCTGTTGCATTGTGTCAAGGACTTTTTTTATCTCTGTAATGAAAAAGTCACAGAAATAGCCGTTTCTAAGCCGTTGAAAAGGTATAGTCTTTGCGTTCATTGGCAACAATATGAGGTTGACCATTCAAAAATTCATGCTTGATTTATTCGCCCGGTCGCTATATAATTATAATGTTGGTAGTTGTATCATGCGCGAAAGGAGCAAGGCATGGATTTCAATTGGATTACGCCGAAACAAGCCGCCGAGGAATGGGGCATATCTGACAGGCGTGTGCAAGCTCTCTGTGCGAATGGACAAATCACAGGGGTTATAAAATTAGGGCAGGCATGGCTCATTCCAAGCGGAACGCCAAAACCGTCTGATGGTCGTAGCCGAAACGGACGCAAGCCCACAAAGAACAAGCAGGAGGACAAGCAAAAATGAGCAACGAACTTGCGATTTATGCACCTTTCATAAAAGAAATTAAAGAGCTTATTTATCGCCGTCAATATGAAGCGATGAAAAAAGTCAACATTGAGCTACTAACGCTATATTGGGAAATCGGACACAGGGTTGACCTCAGACAGCGCGAACAAGGTTGGGGCAAGTCTGTTGTTGAGGTGTTGGCGAAGGAGTTGCAGAAAGAATTTCCCGGTGATAGAGGTTATTCCGCTCGCAATCTTTGGTTTATGCGGCAGTTTTATTTGGAGTATTCAAACCTTGAACCGCAATTTGAAGAACTGATGGGTGTAAATCTGAAAACGATGATTTCAGAAGTTGCCGATGGCGAAAAAATTGATAAAACGAACGATAGTGAAAATCTGAAAACAATGATTTCAGAAGTTGAAATCCCGAACTTGCCACCGTTGATAACGGCAGTTAGTTGGACAAAAAACTTAGCCATTATACAAAAATGCAAGGATTATTTGGAGCGCATTTTTTACATCAAAGCTGCGCGTCGCTTCGGCTGGACACATGATGTGCTTGTTCATAACATTGATAGCAAAGCCTACGAGCGTTATTTGACAAACCAAACAAATTTTGATGATGCTGTACCCGAAAAATATCGCTTGCAAGCAAAACTCGCCGTGAAGGACGAGTATAATTTTAGTTTCCTTGAAGTTGGCGAAGAACACAGCGAAGCAGAATTGGAAGCCGCCATTATGAAAAACCTTCGGAAGTTTCTAATCGAAATGGGTGGTTATTTTACGTTTGTGCGAGACCAATATTATCTTGACGTAACCGATGAGGATTATCACGTAGATTTACTTCTATTTCATAGACGACTACGCTCGCTTATCGCTATCGAATTGAAGATTGGTGATTTTAAGCCAGAATACATTGGCAAAATGCAATTCTACTTAACGTCGCTTGATGAAACGGTAAAATTGCCCGATGAAAATCCGTCGATTGGCATCATCATTTGTAAGTCCAAGCACCGAACAAGGGTTGAGTACACTCTACGCACTACCAATGCCCCAATAGGCGTGGCAACATATTCAACGCAAGACAGTTTGCCCGATAATCTACGTGCATTGCTTCCTTCTCCCGATGAGCTTGCTCGTA
>Ga0136643_10005446_pt1:5000-17942 | contig 17942 bp, 9 predicted proteins | sample TergutLab28metaG_FD_96883 | JGI IMG/M metagenome (GOLD analysis project Ga0136643, IMG submission 96883) | Labiotermes labralis P1 segment gut microbial communities from Petit-Saut dam, French Guiana - Lab288 P1 (version 3) (version 3) | ecosystem: Host-associated > Arthropoda...
ATGGGGAAATTGTCTCGATCCAGGATGAAATATGGCATAAAGCCTACCGCTACAAGGTAGCTAACGGGGTGAAAGTGATCATGATGAAATTGGCCAAACACCTTCCACCCCAAATGAATATTGCAGGGCACTTTACCGCAGCAACAAAAACGAGGGGCGATAATTTGCCTGCCGAAAGCGCAAGGGAACCAAACACCAGCAAGACCCATCACACTCCTCAACTCTTGACTACAAGATTCTTGCTCGTATTATCGCACGACGCCTGCGTCCAGTGTTTGGCAACGGTACGTGATGCCATCGCGTATGTGGAAAGCAGGAGGATCCCGTTATGCGTTCTTTCCCTTGATTTTAAAAATGCTTTCGATAGGATCGCCCAAAACTGCCTGTTTCAAACACTCCAGGGATGCGGCATTGGAAACGCCTTTATCGCTGGTATCAAGACGATGTATGAATGTGCTACGTCCTCAGTTCAAATAAATGGCCATCAGTACGGACCCATAACAAATCGCTGTGCAGTGCGGCCGGGGTGTCCGATGAGTATGGCCCTCTATGCTCTGTGTCTCCACCCATTCCTTCGACTTCCGAACCTAAATCTACCAGGTATAAGGACAGGACGCCGCACACGCCCCACATCGGTGGTGGCTTATGTCGATGACGTGACCGTTTTTGTGACCTCTGCTGCTGCTGACTTCGCCATTATATAGGAAACCATCCGCCTATATGAACGAGCATCAGATGCCCGCCTCAACCCTCGAAAATCTAAGGCCCTAGAGGTAGGAAGCTGGTGTACACAGGAGACCGTCTTGGGGATCGCATACCATCCCCATGTGACGATATTAGGCGTCACTTTCTGGGGCACAATTGAGCAAATGATGAAAGACTCCTGGGCACGATTGACAGGGAAGGTACGAGCAACGGGCAAAGCGAGCCTACACTTGGGGCCCTTGCCTGGCAACACGGATACGTTATATCAACACTTTTCTCCTGTCAAAAATCTGTTATACCGCCCAAATCTTGCCGGCCCCAAACATATACACACAACAACTAACAACCGCCATTACATGGTATATCTCAAGAGGAACAGTCTTCCGAGTGCCTGTATCAACACTACAACGACCACATCAAATGGGAAGATGGGAGATCCCGGATATTGAGGCGAAGTGTACGGCACTTCTCCTATACCGTATGTATCTGCAAGGCCAACGGAATGGAACGGTGACTGCAGCATGGTTACAGACCTGGAACCTCACTGGCATGCAGGCAAACCCACCGCATGCCACAAAGTTCCTCACTAAACTGTCTTACCTGTACGTGTAAGCCGTCAATATGGCCTACGCCTCCTGAACAAGATGAAGCCCCCCGATGCTTCCGCAGACGTATCTACTGCACACTACACAGTATGGCATTGGCACTGGAAGGGGCACGAGACGTACGGATCATGACACAACACCCAACCACCCCGTGGTCTAAAGTGTGGGGGAACCTACATGCAGTATGGTCATAGGAGGAACTTAAAGCAGCCTTGTTTACGGTTATTCATGATCTCATACCGACCAACGGCCGACTACCCAAGATACAACGAAGTACCACGAATAACTGCCAACATTGCGGTCGAGTAGACACTCTGATTCACAGGCTGACTGAGTGTAGCGAAGGGGCCGACATTTGGAGGTGAACCCGTTCCAGAATAGCGATCATCCTTCCCATGGACCCGAAATACGTTCTACCGGAGTGGACCATCCGTCCGAGTTTTCAATTTGGCCACCTCAGAGGCACCGGGCAATTTTGTGGATCCTCACCCACATGATATATTGCCGTACACAACACTGGCACCGAGTATCGACTATCGACTACGCTGATTTCATGAGGCGTGCCCGATGGAAAGCATATCAAACAACTCGCCGTCGCGAAAAGGTTGGGAATTACTTGGAGATACAATAATCTCCGACACACATCACCTGGAGAAATTGTGTTCCGCCTAGCTGCAGGATAATTGAGTCACAGTACCATGCCTGCAAGGTCTTCTCCGACCGATGACGTCGCCACAGTAACGGCGTTCTCTTAAGGCCTAGAACAACAAATGAACAATGCAATTCCAACTCAAGGACAATAGTCCGTTAACAATACATTCCTGAGATATCTTCCATGCAACCATTGTATTTGTGTACTGAATGTTTAATAAAGTTGTAATAAACAAAAAATCCCTGTGTGGACGAGATTTTACGCCCGTCCAGACCGGCCCTGGGGCCCACGCAGCCTCCTGAAAAATGGGTACCCGGTCTTTCCCGGGAGAAAAGTGCGGCCGTGGTGTGCTGCTGACCACTCACCCCCTTCTAGTGCCGCGGTCATGGAAGAGTAGAACTATACCTCTACCCACCCACTGGGCCACACCGGGGCCTGAAATGAGAACACTACCTTTTTTACTACGCACTGTAAGAGCAGGCATAGCTTAGTACAGTGCGTAACTAGACTGTGGGGTGGACGACACAGGGTATGGAATTTTTCTGTCCTTCGGATCATAAGGCCAGGTCCGTGGCCCGCCGAACATTCCTTTTTTAACAGGTACCGGACGTTTTCCCCGGTATTTAAGTGGACGGGGCGTGAAACTAACCTCTCACCGCCATTTAGTACCGATGTTAAGAATGAGTGGAAGCATACCTCTGTTACACCCTAATTCCTTCATGAAGTGGCCAGCAGCCACTTTATTTACTTATGAATGTGAACGTCAAGAAATACGTCGTTTGTAAGCACTAATGCAATTACACGGTTTTCGCATTGCAGGGAAACGTACGGACTGAATTAGCCGTGTAAGTTGGGGACTTACTTGCATAAAGAGTTCCGTCATATATTTTCATGGGAGGAATCTGAACAGTCAAAGGGCCTACTCCGTGATGGCTGAGAAATAAAGGTAATAATTCGAAAACTCTACGATTGCTCTAGCTTCCCTTCTACCGTGAAGTATTTGCAAAATGCTTAGCCGAGGTAGAGTGGAATTGCTTTGGCCATTTGAAGCAAATTCTGTATTCATACTCTGGTCTTGATACCTAGCTCCAGTAAGACTGGCATTCGCTTCAATAATTCAGGTCTGAATGCAGGAGAAATGGAGGAAGCAGGTTCCATCACTTTGCTCCTTTATACAGTTGCTCTGAGAGTTTCCCACGCAGTTTTCACAAGGGAAACGAAAAAATATGACCCCATTGAATATTTTGTGTTACGAAAGGCGCAGTACCATTGCATTGCATTTTGAGGCTTCCACTGCTTCCACTACAAACACGTATAACTTTGTCGTACACTGAATAGACGGAGGCAATTAGAGACATATCTTCAGTTGCACGTATTGCGTTCATTGCCTCCTGAACAAATAAAGGAAGATTTAAGAAAAGAAGTAAGCAAAAGGAGATGGTGGAGGAAGAGAGGAGGAAAGTAAAGATGGATGAAACATTCTTATAATAAAATCAACTAGATGCACTAATTTCTCAAATTTAGTTTTGGAATAAAACTCTACATGTTTCGGACAGTTCCTCTGTCCATCATCAATAGTTTTTCACTGTGCACACAGCAATGGTATATGTCATACAGGTTTGCTGACAGCTTGCTCGCAAACCTGTATGACATATACCATTGCTGTGTGTACAGTGAAAAACTCCTGATAATGGACAGAGGAACTGTCCGAAACATGTTGATTTTATTTAAAAAATAACGTTGAGAAATTAGTGCATCTTGTTGGTTTTATTATAAGAATTTATTACGATGCACGGCCACCTGAACGTCAAATGTATGAAACAGCTACATAGAGGGCGAGTGGTAGAATGTAAGGAAGCAAGAGAAAGATACAGCAAAACTAAATAACTAAGGAGAATGAGAGAAGAATGTGGACTTTTGGATTGAAAGATGTGTGCATTGTTCAATGTGGTTCAAGCGGCATTACAGCGTTGTTTCGGGAGTCAGATGAGTCAGTAGCATTTGTGCAGGTTGGACAACCTCAGAGTCGCAGATCGATTCCAGGGGGGAATGGACAGTTGTGAAGTTAGCAACCGTGTCAGTATCAGCTCTGGGCCCATGGAGCTTCATGCTACGGTAAAGCGGCCGGGGCGTGACGCTAACCATTCACTTTCATTAGAAGTGATGAAAATAATGTGCCTTTTTATAAACTTGTTGCTTGTATTTAAATATATATATATATATATAATGTATATAAGTTGTATGAGTTTATGGTTTAGCGGATTATGGACGGTAGATAGTGCGCTAGGTTTTACGGACCTTCACTCAAACGAAATGACATTTCTATTTTAGTTTGCAGCATTTGTGTGCTGTCGATTGGTTTGGCAACCTCTTAGACTTGTATTTAGGGTGAACCTGTCGAAAATCTGCCACTTTAAATACTGCAAACACACAGTTTGATTGTTGTAGCTTTGTACAGCTTAATGATTACATTTTTTTCTATGGCGCTGCGGCCCAGCGCGGGTCATGGCCTCCTCATTCTTGAGGTTTCTAGATCACACACAATCACGTACCACAGTCGGTAGGACACCTCTGGACGAGTGATCGGGTCCTGGCAGAGACCTCTACCCAAAAACACAGAACACACGCAACAGACTAACGTCCATGTCCCAGGCGGGATTCGAACTCACGATCTTAGCAAGCCAGACACCACAGAGCTACGCCTTAGACTGAAAGGCCACTGGGACCAGCGAATGCTCCTATAGTTCCTTCAAATATTCCTTGACACCTCCTTCCGCGTCTTAATATCCGTGAGCATCTTCCCGTACCATTTGATACTAAAAATATATCTTATGTTTAACCTTTCAGAGCTCAATGTTAACCTTCAATGCCCTGTATCACGTGCTTCGACATTCAGTCTATTTGATTTTTCGTTAGGGTTATCACAATAGAGACGGCCATTATTTCTTTAAACAGCATCCTGAAGATGGACGAAATTTACTCCAAAACACTGATTATCTGTCTACCATAGAATACTCTGTCATGTGCCAGAAGGCCGTTCACCACCGTGAATTTTATCCTATATGTCATTGGTCTACATTTCAAATAAACTTAAAATTTCGCTTGCCCAAATTAATGTTAAGATAATTATAGCGTAATATTATGAGCCTGGATAGCTCAGTCGGTTTAGCGACTCGCTACGGACTGGACGGTACGGGGATCGAATTCCGGTGGAGGCGAGATATTCCGCACCCGTCCAGACCGGCCCTGTGACCCACCCAGCCTCCTATACAATGGGTACCGGGTCTCTTTCCCGGGCAATGCGGCCGGAGCGTGGCGTTGACCACCCACCCCATCTAACGCCTAGGTTAGAGAAAGAGTAGAGCTGTACCTCTACTATCCCTCTGGCCCTTCGTGGCCCGTTCTAGGGTGAACTTTACCTTTGATAGCATAATATTAATCGAAATTGATATAAGTTCTGGAAAATATCAACAAATTTGGAAATGTAAACACATGTTAGCAATTCTAGTGCTTTGTTACCAGTTACCTGTGGTCAGGATGACCACTGGTACGCATGTTTCTGCGATTTTTCCGCTACGCGATCGCGTGTTATTTGCGTGGCGCTCATTAATCACAGCAGCTAGACACTAATTGCAGCTCCTTTGTTTGGGCCGTCTTTCAGCACCCGCAGCACTGTAAGAAAAACGTACCAAGCGTGTACTGCTGTTGATTGAAGCAGGAGCCTAGCTGAAGATAACACGTATTGATGGACGTTGGGCAATGTGGCGCTGCTGGACGGTGTGTGTGTGTGTGTGTGAGAGAGAGAGAGAGAGAGAGAGAGATAACTTTGTATCAGTTTTAAGCAACTCGTGGAATCGGAGCCAATTTCACGAAGTATAACTGTTAATATTCATATATTATTCAGATTTGCCTAATTTCACGATGCTGTCTCAACTGAGAAGTTGGAAGAGATGATACGCTTCTCATATAAGGTCAGTTGTAAATTTTGAGGAAGAAACTGTCGTGCCGTACTTGGAGAGTCTCGCCAGAAACGCTTTTGTGCCTGCAAATGTAAATATCGTGCAGTATACGTGAATTCGGTAAACCGTTTTTTAAAATACATATATTATTTTCATATTAAAATTTTGTATTTTATTTTTTATATATGTATCTTTATACGTCCTACATGTGCGAGGTGCAGTTGGAAAATAATTTCACAACGCACTTATTTGGATGCCTTGTTTCCAACTACAAAAGGAACACGTAGTTCACACACCAATAAATGCAGTATTTAGTAATTTGGTTAAAAGTTTTAAATTTACATTAAAATACACAATAATATCACACCTACATGTTTCGGTATTTAATGACCATCATCAGGGAGCTTTATCTGTACCTAACTAAAGTTATAATTGTGTTAAAACACTCGCTAAAATTACGTCGTTATATAAATTAGGTGATGTGGCAGCATGGGTAGTGTTGCCAACAGTGATTACGAATTTTCCCGGTATACAAGGTAATCACGATTGGTTTGTGTTCTTTAGCTACAAAATTATAGACCATATGAACTTATTTTCTGAATCCTTCCCACATATCAAAACTCCACGCTTGCTGCAATACCGCCTCAAGAATACCTTAAAATGCTCTTTATTGGTCCTTATTTCTGTTGCTGTATACAACTACTAAAATCGCTTCCGTATTTTGCTACGGGTTATAAATTACTTAATTAACAACAGAATAGTAATTATTTGGAGAATCTTGTGGTCATGTGTGTTACTACAATACTACAGCACGCCAGAATATCAAGCTCTAGCCTAATGTACACAAGATACTTAACTCTCGTCTGCTTCGCGCAGAAAGAATTTGTAAAAGATTTATGTATATCTTTCTCTCTTTGTAGGGCTAAACTTTGTCAGTGTATAAGTGTTTGAGAAGGAAACTGTATCGCATGTTCCCATCTTACTCTGTTTGCTACCATACAACCAGCAGAAGTGTCGTTGAATAAACCCCAAACCGTTCTGAATTGTTTTTTGTCGAGGAATTGCGCACTATAATACAGAAATATTTCCGGAGTCAAAACTTTATGGGCTGAATTTATGTGAGTGTCTATAATGCATTATAGATGACAGTATTTGATGTGTCTGTGAAATCAGTCCAACAAAATGGCAGTAATTCAACTACCACACTGTTGTTAGCATTATGCAGATGAGTGGATAAGATATAGGCACACTCTCCTCTCTCTGGCGTTATCCTTCTATCTTCTATTTTTGCAGCATCAGAAATAATATAGAAGCTCATCGAAGTTATAAAATGGCGTCCAGAGTACCACCATCTGTGACAAAGGACTGCAGATAGGTTCTTCTTTCAACTGCTGAATCGGCTGGATTTTATTTTTTTCTTCTTTTTCCTCATTTCTGTGGTTCGACTCCGTCAGGATGTTCTTGTAGAGAAAAGCAAGGCACGATGGATGTGGATGAGTTATTGTCTATCCGTTGGTCTGAAAGGAGGAAATGGGAAGGAAAAAGCCCTTTCTAACTTTATCTCTCTTTATTTCTCTGTTTACTGTCATGCGTCCTTCTTTCTCCTTTTCCCCATCTCTTTTTTTCCTTCTTTCGTAACGTCGTTTTCTTTACTCGTTTTACTTCATCTTTTCTTCCTCCTCGCTTTCATTCGCTCGCACGAACCTTTAATTAGCTCATTCTGTTTCTGCCCCAGTATAGACCTGTCATCATTTCCTTTAATTTTAAGTACAGCCTACCTTGTTTTCGTCTTACGCTGAGATGCAGGAACCTTCTCTTGCACTTCATAGTCATTTCTTGGCATGTTGTGGAAAATATGTTGGGTTTTTAAACAAATTTCATTTTTATCGCTCCTTCTCTGTAGTTAATGTGCTTTATTTTGGATGACTGGCAAGCAGGATTCGACTCCCGGCAGGGGCAAAGACTTCAGCCTCCTTGACTGCCCGCGGACTGCCTCCGGCGCCCCACAGCCTCCTGCCCAATGAGCGCAGGAGACTCGTCTGGAACAAAGTGCCGGCCCGTGAAGCTGAACACTCCATTTGGTCCCGAAGTTCAGACATTGTGGAGTTATGCCTCCGCTCTTCCTAGTCTTCGTGGAAGAGTACTGAATTAGGCGTTGAGAGAGCTTCGCGTTTTTTACCACTTAACTTCCTAACAAACGTGAAAGCCGTGTACGACCGCCAAGTTGTAGCTGTACGAGTCTGCGGGCCGCTCTGCATTCTCTTATATTTTGAGCCACGTGACCGATTTTCAAGAAGCTTTGTATTCTATTGGAGGACGCCAAACCGTGGCAGACGGTCTCCGGCATGACTTATTCTGTGTCATGTATCTGTTGTTTTGTGTGGGTGTGAAATTTGGTCTTTCGCGTTAGGAAGAGAGTGAACTGAGGTATGTGAACGGCAGGCTGCGGAGAGTGTTCGGGAGTGGAGGGAAAAAGTGGGAGTAGTGTGGAAGAAACTGCTTAATTGGCTTCGTAATTTGTACTCCGAATCAAATATCATTATGGTGATCACATTAAAGGGGATGGGGTATTCGCGGATAGTAGAGAAGGTAAATACATGCACATTTTTGGGAAATGGTATGTAGTCAAACACAACTGTGTCACATGAGGTGTATTTAATGGCTATATAATGAACAACTACATGTTTCGGCCTGTACTGGCCATCTTCAGGTTGTCTTAGGGGAACTTAACTTAAGATCCTACTATAAGCATGCGCGCGCACGTGGTGTAGAGATCTCTACATGCGGGCTTTATTAGCAAAACAAAAACAGGAATCAAATAAAAACAACACAAAACAAAAACAGATACAGAAAAATAAAGCTATTGTCCCCATAGGCAAGGGAATCCCGCACCCAAGGCCATTCGAGCCCCCCACAACGCAGCATAATTAAGGAGAAGGACGGACAACAGGCCTCCACACAACTACAGAACTTCATACCTGCCGAGCAAACCCCCACAATGGCTTTATTTTTCTGTATCTGTTTTTGTTTTGTGTTGTTTTTATCTGATTCCTGTTTTTTGTTTTTGTTTTTGCTAATAAGGCCCATATGTAGAATTCTCTACACCACGTGCGCGCAGATGCTTATAGTAAAATCTTAAGTTCCCCTAAGACAACCTGAAGATGGCCAGTACAGGTCGAAACATGTAGTTTTTCATTATAGAATCATTAAATACACCTCATGTGACACAGTTGTGTTTGACTACATACCATTTTCCAAGTTTCACACACACAACGGAATGACACACTTCCTAGATGCACATTTTTGTTATAACGTAAGACAAACCACGTGGAAGACACAGGCGTAGATGGCAGAATATTTTAGTGAATTTTAAGTGAATACAGGGGGAGGGTGTTGACTGGACTTATTTGGCTTAGAATAAGGACCAATCTCGGGATCTTGTGAAATAATGTATTTGACCATCCGGTTCCACAAAATTTCTGGAGGAGTTCTCGAAGAGGTGGGGAACGTCTAGCCTCTTAAAGAACTCTCTTCCCTGAAGGTAGCTAGAATGAAAATGTCTGTCCAGATATGGGAATTTTAAAAATTGCATGCATATAGACGGAGCACTGGTATGAGAAGACGATCAGTCACCGGAAAAATGTGCTAAATAAAATTAAGCATAAAGATAGATGAGAAAGTTATGAAATTATACACGCGTGTTTCACTTCCCTCGCCGCCAGTTTCGATATAAAGCAATGTAAATACACTTTTCTTCAGTGTGCAGATTTTTCAATGCGAAACGTGGAACTTTCAGTGCGTCATAAATATCGTGGAAAGAGAGAGAAATTTTCATTAATTACTCTTCACATTTTACGTCGTCCATCGTGTTAAAGAGTTCTTTTTCTTCACAAACCTATTTCCTTGCAGATGATATCATAATGATATGTCGGGCACGGACCGCACAGAAAACTACAAAAGTTCTGTGCTGGCTCCAGTTCCATTTCCGTCACGGACTTCATGTATCCATCTCGTGAAGAATGGAGTGGCTGCAAGGACTCTGATTTCGTTTAAGATAACTCCATCCCTCCACCCCTCAAACCATCTGAACTTAAAGTTTGCACCTGGGACCTTCTCGTTCACTGGTGCATGCTGATGGGATATTTTCAAGAAGTTGAAATTGAGTATTAAATTGCTTCTGAGTGTCAATTAACTTTTCATTTCGACCAAGTCGAAGTTAACGTAGCTCATATCTCACTTCACCATACAGAAGAATGCAAAAGAAATGAGAAAGAAAAGCGTAGTAAAAACGTGGAAGCGGGAAAGAAAATAAAGACAATTTGGAAGGAAGAAAGGTAGAAGGCAACTTAAATCCTTGCCAGTCTTCAGTGTATAGCAATTCCAGAATTTATCCCGCTGCAAACAAATAATTTTCGTATTTGACGTTTGTGAGACCGTGCATCATTAGAACATCGATGTTTTTATTGATCTATTTGAATCAGCTGTACATGTTTCGGGCGACAAACTCGCCCATCTTCAGGAGCACTTTTCTGACTGCATATACAGCTTTTGGTACAATGCACCGATATTGTTGCCGACCGGTGACAGGGTCACAATAAATACTCACCAAGGCTAAATAGTCTTAATTGACGATATCATGAAATGAAACTAAAAATCTGTAAGCCCTGTGACTAATATACGTAGTTCTAGGCTTTCTGTTGCTGGTTGTGTGGCTGACTTCACGACTGCGAACGGTGGGTGATTGCCGGTACGTGCAGATTACATAGTGCTGACACGTCACGAACGACATGTAATAACCGCTGTCCGCTAATGCACGCGCAGGCTAATGGCTGATGTCACAACACAGCGTACAGTGACGACGCAGACCCATCCCCAGATTTCTTCACCGACTTACGTAAGGCGAACACTGCCACCCCTTGCTCCCTGTACAAGATAAATAAAGCATTTTAACGCTGGTCGCAGCAGAAGCTTTTGGAAACTTCTGTGCGATCCAGAAAACTCAAAACCCGTGGTTGGAAAGGCGTGTGGGGCCTTGGCAACTGGGGGAACCCTAGCAGTTGTTATAATTCTTCGAAACGTGACTGACCCGAGTTGTCTGTTGCCGTTCTAGAAACAGAGACGACCGTAATGGCACTTTAAAAAAATGAACGCAAATTATGAAAATGTCACAAAAATAAACACCAGAAATGTGCAGATTTTGTCTAATGATTTAACCCTTAAAAATCGGAGTCCTAATTGGAGAATAAGAGGAGGCCAACTGGTTAAATAGTGCGTGATTTCAGGCTTCTGCCGCGAAGAAGATGAGATATGCGCTGTTCTGGGATATTACGCAGCGTACGATGGTAATTTATTACCGATTTGTTGTCCCGAAACGTCGGTAATAAATTACCATCGTACGCTGCGTAATATCCCAGAAGAGCGCATATCTTTTCTGGATTAACATTATGAACTCACTCATTCCGCCGAGACCGATTATTTTCGTGTTTCACAGAACCTCACAACAAATAGCGATTGCATTTACTAAGCTCTGTTTGTACTGGAAGTCAAATGCGGCTTGTGTGATGTGGGGACGAAATTTGTAACTTTTTAGGTGACATTTAAGCTTCACACTCTTAAGATATCGTTTACGTGGTTGAGGTGCTAATGTGATAATGATGATGATGATGATAATAATAATAATAATAATAATAATAGTAATAATAATACCGTGTCTTCAACATTTTCTTATTCGTGGTGATTAAGAACGGAACTGATTTAATTATGAAAATACCTGATAAAGACAATTATATGTAACCTCTGACAGTAAGCAACAATGCAGTACAATGTATAGACCATGTAAGGATAATGGTAATAGTGGCTTTCATAATAATGATGTTAATGTCTGCTAGTAACAGTATCAACAAAAGAACAGACCGAACATCGCTGGTCACTGCTCAGAATTTCTGCCTCATATTCGAGAGGTTCTGAGACTGACTGTACTGACTAAAGTTTTTCGTAGTTTTCCTCAGTGCCTTCATACAAAATACCTGTATATCTCGATTTAAGCCATAACATCTTCCTTCCAAAGCCTTTCAAACTCACAATGCACTAATCGTCCCATTCCTGGACACCTTATAGCCAAAGCTGCTGACCGACTCCCTAAATTGTAAATAAATAAATAAATGCCACAATAACACATGTACAAGGGGTGCTGATAAGTCCTTAGCCCGACCAGTAAGGAAACAAGCTAATGTTTCTGTCAGAACTGAGTGAATTTTCTTCGGCGCCTTGCCTTGCAGGAAAAAAAAAACTTGATGACAGCTCGCGTCTCGATGTTGTTGAAATCGCACGCGTCCCTGACGTACTCCAGAGCTTGTTTTCTTCCTGGTCGGGCTAAGGACTTATCAGCAGCCCGGTACGTATTACCATAAAAACAACATGAATTCCTTATTATAAACTGCCCCCATCACCACCGTCACAACAGTGACATCCGTCATAACATCGGGAAGATCTTCAATGCACTTACACGAATTTGATACACTTTGTGTTGAAGAAATAAACGTAGTTGGCAGTTAACACCCAACTTGCATATCGGAGGATCGCAAACAGTTACATTGAGTGAATTGTTCCGAGTTTTAATTAAAAGTCAACATTGCATTCTGAGTTGCCACGTTTTATGGCTATCGCTTTTTTTTTCTTATCACGCAGCGTAGCGATGTGACGTCATTTCCTGTGCCAATAGTGTTGTGTTTTTAAACAAGCTTTCTCCTTTCGTTTAAGTAATTTTGATATCAGCTTTAGATATGTTTCTTTGTTAGTTTTTGGTTTTACTGAAGTGAAACTGTCATCTCCAAGAAATTCTGCCTTTCCCAGAAATGTCATCTGTGCAGTGAATTACAGCCCTTCCGCGTGACGTCATGTTTTTTTTTTTGTTTTTTTTTTTTTTCTTCCGCCCCTCCCTTTCTATCTGCTGTTTCTTGTTCGTCATATAAAAAAAAAATAAAACCTTTTTAAAATTTAAACGGAAAATTATTTTTAATAA
>Ga0136643_10005449_pt1 | contig 17939 bp, 16 predicted proteins | sample TergutLab28metaG_FD_96883 | JGI IMG/M metagenome (GOLD analysis project Ga0136643, IMG submission 96883) | Labiotermes labralis P1 segment gut microbial communities from Petit-Saut dam, French Guiana - Lab288 P1 (version 3) (version 3) | ecosystem: Host-associated > Arthropoda: Insects >...
CCCCGCCCGGGCCTGTTTCCCCCCGGGAAGGGGACCGGGTCCCCTTTGTAAAGGGGGCTGGGGGGCCCCCGGGGCCGGGGGGGGGGGGGGGGGAAACTCCCCCCCCCCCCCCCCCCGGGATTCGATCCCCGGACCGACCGGCTCGTTGCGAGTAGCTATACCTACTACGCTATCCCGTATTTATAGGCAGTTTTTTTTAATCTGATACATTTGTCAGTGTCTTAGTTATGTTAGTACATTACGTAATACCTGAGGAAAGTGCATAAATTGTAGATGCCGAAGAATACTTCGTTCTGTGACTTTGGCAAATGGAAAAAAATGACGTAGTGGTCTGACAAAACCAGTATGATGTATCTGTCAACCATCTTTTGTTCCGAATTAGTTTGGAATATCTCAGCTGAATAACCTTTCCAAACAACATTTTTATTAAGCTTAACAATGTTTCAAACTAATGTCTCTCGTACTCATCCCACCTCCTCCATGCTAAAGTGGCACCTTACTAAACACAAGATCAAATTAAGAAACGAACTACAAGAATTTTACGCTCATGTGCCCACAGAAGGATCGTGGAACTGTTTCCATTTCATCTAAGAACAGGTATGCTCTACAGCGAACACAATTACAAGCTCGTCTTTCCGGGGGTCAACATTTAAAAACCCCAACCACATCATAACGTTTATTACACCTCCCATTACATTACGTTGGCACAGCACTAGCAAACCTGCATCTGCAGATCATGTGCGACAACATCACAATCTACAGACAGATTATCCCAGACTACCAGATACATCACACATCCTACCATTGTACGAAACCACAGATCATTTCGTGGGGACGAAAATATCCGTGAGAATGAGGAATACGGTAATCGATGATTCGGAAACGTCGAAAGCTAGTAGTAATCCGTGGTTTCGAGGATGTTGAGATTACTGAATTTGTGGTTTGCTCACTCCGTCGTTGGACGCTCTGAACTAGTTATAGGCGTTTGGTTTCCACCTCTGATCCATGGCATCAAATATGGCGGCCGAGTCTGTAATGGATACGTGTCCTTCACCAGAAATATCAGACTCCAGAAAGCGACCGTTGGACGGTGATTCTGAAAATGGAACAACAAAGAGATCGCATTATGGAGGGAGTAAGTGTATGATTGTACAATGACTTCATTATAAAATGTTTTAAAATAGCGCGATGCAGTTACACTTGAAAACAGATTAATCGTGTTACCTTGTCACATTGAACAGCATTGCGTGAAAACAGTAGCGTTTTGGTGGTCACATATGTTCATGTATGACAGACATGTGGTTTTGTGTAATTTATTTTCTTTGTGTAGTGGTTATTTATAAGTTGGTCTGTTTACCAACCGAATAATATGGTGACGTGCAGCACATTTGTGGTACTGGATATGTAATATGTAGAACAGGAGCAACACTAATTTTCTCTTTAATACGTAACTTGACAATCCTCCACTAACACTTGGAAAGCATCCAAATTTCTGTAGCAAAAGCAGTACTATAAGTGAACATGTTAATCAAAATAAATATGAGCCGTTGTACATTTAGGATTTTTTGCGGTCAGAGGTAATTACATCATGTTAAAGGGTTACAAACACAGAGACTTACCCACTGGAAACAAAAGCGGCATGTTGGGGCATTCAAATTTTCTTTTGTAGTGAACCACCCAACAGAATATAATGCAGTACAAACAATAATACAGGAATAATGGTTCATGTGTGAATTGTTGCCCATACTCTACATTAGTTCTGATACAGGATTGTCTTGTTCACACTAATCAGGTGGATGAAGTTCAAGAGTTCATGAATGTCAGTATTTAATTTCAAGTCCAGGGTCATATTTAAAGCAAATTCACATGTCAGTAAAAAGTGGCATTCTTGCATGCTGGTTTCTCCTTAGCTTTTGCCCTCTTATTGAAATACAGGGCGTATCTATAATCATTTTCCTAAAAACAGGGAAATATGAACCCAGCCAAAGTGAGTAAGTCATGAAATGAGTCGTTTGCTGAAATATGTCTTCCCTGGTTTGTGTGTTGTTGTGTAGTGAAGATTGGTGTTGGTCAGAAGTGTTGTCCAGTGACCAGAGAGTGTTCGTTTACAGTATTTTTGCAAAGTACATATGTGTCATAGAAAAAAAGTCTCAAAAGTTTTGTAATAATCCTGCATTAGCAGTGCCTTGTAAGAGAACAGTGTATGTAATAGTGGAGAAATTTGAATGGCAGTTCAGTGCTGGACAAATGTAAGATATAGAAACTTGTATTTGTCTTGGATGAGGCATGGTTTACATTTTGTGGGAATGTAAACATCCAACACATATTGGTGTTAATAAAAATTCCTCACAGTTCCTGATGCTCCTTTACGTAACCTTAAATGTGCATTCAGTGTGTAAAAAATTGTACAGCCCATTTTTTTGGAACAGGCAGTAAATAATTATGTATTGTGGCTTCATAAACCTCAGGATTTTTATCCATGTGATTATTATTTGTCACGCTGAAAGATAGCATCTGTTTGCACACAATTCACATTCTTTCCCAAAACCTAAAGATGGTATTTGAAGAAAGATTGCTGTTCTTTGAAGACAGGATCTCTGTTGTGTGTCAAGGGATGTTTTATCAAAGTGTGAGGTCTGCTGAGAAGCTGGAGGTCAGTATGTCAAGACTCTCCTTTGAGATGAGGTCAGGTGGACTGCATGATAAAACAGCATGTAAATTTACAATAGAAGCAGGCGTAGTATGCATTGATAAGAGAGATCTCTTTTGGCAAGAATAATCATTAATGAAAGGTGTCACTTATTAGGGTGTTGGCTTTAGAATGTATAGAAGCCCATAAAAATCGCTTAAGAATGTGAATGAGAAATTGTAATATAGTATTAGATACAGCTGGGCTGGAAATATAGGACAGATTGACTTGAAGCGATGCCAGCCAGAACAGAACTGGAAATCACATTATGTCAACTTGCCACTGGCAACAGTCTGTCATCTGTGCAGTGTTAATACTGTTCCAGAAAATGCAGTATCCTGCTTTCTGCCACAGGTGTTATTAGCAGTCTGCTGTAGTTACATTTCATGAGAAATAATCAGTTTTTTTAAACTACATTAATTTTGGCTTTTGTAAATAATTATTTGTTCATTTACTGACCATCAAATTTTCTGGTCACATAAATTCTTGTTAAACGCAATCTGCCATTAATTCAGCTATGTACCAAGTTGTCCCTCTACACACCTTAAAGGCAGTATGTAGGGAGTAAATGTGTAGTTCCACTCATTCTGAACCTTGACACATGTTGTGAGGTGGGCTGTCCCTTTCATGCCCTGGTTACTTTACCCACAGGGAAGGTGCTTACCTTTAAGTGGGATGCTGATTGGGAGACCTTAAATAATTTGCTCATTCCTGTATCTCAAGTTGGCTGAAGTTCACCTTTTCTGTCTTTATTCAGATGAGTTCAAATTGAGTAGGAGGTCAAAATTCTTTCTGCTATACTTGAAACTTGAAATAGTCTTCTCATTACACCTTGAGCAAACTTCAAACTCCATTCACAAAAGTCATGTTCTTTCAAGCAGCTTGAATTCATACACCATGGCTGATGTGAATGAGGCTTTACAGAAAGGGAGAAACTGGTATTGTAAAATATGACTGAAGGCAAGGTACCAAGTATTATTACCCTCAGGGTAGAATATTAATGAGCTTATATTGTATGGAGATTATGTGCAGACTAAAGCAGAGCATGGCTTTGTCTCTCAACTGTGATCATGGTATGGTAGGAAACAGTGTAATGGCTGAGCCACAGGGTGGCTTTGCCACTCACTATGATCATGGCATTGTTTTCTGCCTTCCCAATGAGTCACCAAGGGTGGGAATGTGAGTACCCTTACAGTATTCACAGACAACTGATCCTTATGTTAGATCTTCTCTCTGTAGGATGTGAATATGGATATGCTAACACATCCATTAAAAGAGTTATTGAGATCATGCTCATCACATTTGTCCAGTTCTTACAGCTGTTTGATCCTTACTTGATTTTTTTTGGTAGAAGGATAATTTTATTTCATCGGACACATGAACACACAAAGCACCAGAGTGCAGAAAATCTGCATTTTGGTTTTTGTTATCATGAATTTCCAAGCATCACCAATACAAAATCACTTTGAACACCGCCAAAAATGTGTCCACAAAGTGCCTCCTGACAAGGAATATACTGTATAAGACTTCATTGTGTATTTTCTCTTCCCAGGAGCATTTCATGCTTTAATTTGATTGGTCTACATGGCAGTGTTATTAAGTGCAGTCTAGAACATTTTGAGGAAATTAATTTCATAATTTGTGGAAACTTGTATTTTTATTTTATATTTCAATCAATATGTAAGTCCAAATTGCTGTGTGGCAGAGAAACTTACATCACACATTTTAACATTTAAGAAATCATTGCATTATTAAAGATGGAGTTCAGTGTTGTGGTACACAGGGTTGTTAAAAAAAATCAATTTCTTTGTTCATGACACCAGTGATACATGCCAGATATTTGAAAGTCACAATTGTACCATTCATGTCTATATTTTAAACAATTTTTGGCCTCTCCCCCTCCTCCCCATACCAATTTTTTTTAAATCTGTTTAGTAGTTTTCATGTTGAAAGTGTGATCAGACATGGTTTTTGCATCATGCATCCATTTTGTGTCCATTGTTCAACAAAGAAACGAATTACAGCTCCAGAATTTAGTAGCAGGAATGCAGCAATTATTAGGAAATGTGTCAGTAAAGTTTTTAAGTTTGTATTTAACCGTTGTCATGTTTTGTCCTACAAGCTGTCTTTCATAGGTAATTTTTAATGTATGGACTGGTTGCATGGATTATCAGAGTGCCTTGGAATTGGCATATACTGTAATGTTCAGTGATATTCATAAATTTCTAGGTGGAGATGTATCTTACCACTTCAAGATTCTTGTTCCAAGCACAGCAGCAGGAGCAATCATTGGAAAAGGGGGTGAGACAATAGCGCAACTGCAGAAGGATGCAGGGACACGAATCAAAATGTCTAAAGCTAATGACTTTTACCCAGGTACTTGAAATTTTATGTTACTGAATTGTAGTGTGATATCAAGTCTTGGCCAAGTTTGGCATGTATCTGAGGTTCATTTCCAGGAACTTCAGAGAGGATCTGTCTGATAACAGGGAATGTCGATTCCATAATGAAGGCTGTCAAGTTTATTATGGAGAAAATCAGGGACAAACCAGATACGCCTTACGACAGGTCTGCTGCTGAAGATATACAGGTACCATTATGTTGACTGCAGTCAATTTTCTCTCTGCTTTATTTGTATTTTCTTAGACATCTTGGTCTGGTGCCATGCCTCCAGAATTTTACCACACCATTTTGACATCCATATTTTGAGATTTAGAATTCAGCATGAAAGGAATGCTGATTAAATATCTGCCGTATGTACCATGTCTGTTATTGCATTGTGGAGAAATTTATTTTACAGCACTTAATTTCTCATGTAGTGCCTCTGTAGATGACAGTGGATTTGTTTCTTTGTAATGAGGTGTAATGATTAACATTCTCCTTGTATTCTGGAACTCCCCAGTTCATGTATTGACTGGGGGAGACCCGGTACTTGCAGGAAACATGGAAATAGGGCATAATATCCTTGTTCTCTTTGACAGAAAAAAATGAAGTATTTTACCTATGCCAGTATGTTATGAAGTATATAAAAGGAGGGAAGGGTATGTCAAGTGCAGATGAGGACAAAAATGTATAGTAGGATGAGCATGTAAGGTGTTGGTAAAGCAGCTGCACTGAGGTAGCATGCAGTAGTACAACTGATAATGTTTGCTAAGGAAGGACATTGTTATAGAGGCTGCTTGTATTATTAATGAACTGTTAACTTACATGGCAACAGTGCCCCATGTTTTTATATTGATGTGGTGGTTGTAAATTCTATGAAACATTACCAGTAGTGTTGTCTTCATTTCCAGCCATATTGAAACATGTTCATATAGTGAGACATGTCTGTGTTACTATAGTAGCTGTTGCAATTGGTATCCGTGGACTTACATGCACATTTCACAGCTTATATTTGTGATGCACTGGATTTCACTGCCTGTGACCTTGTGACTAACATTCTGAATTTTAATCTCTAAAGCCTGGAAAGTGCACATGCTATTTTTGTGAACTAATTATCTCAAGTTACACCACAGAAAAAATTTGCACACAGATCCAGGGAACATAGTGGCTGTAGCCCTTGGGTGATTCACCAGAAACAATTTATAAAGCTCACATAATTTTTTATGTGTGCTGGCAAACTCTCCTGCTTTATTTGATTCCTACTTACGTGGTTTCGTTTCGTTTTTGTATTCCTCTTAAGAATTTGTTTTGGAGGTTTTTGGGCATTGCAGAATTTATCATAAGACTACTACCATTTTTGAACCCCAACAAAGAGTGTGCAGAGGTAACAGTCTCTTCACAAGATCAACCATTCATTGATGCAAATAACTGCATACTTGGCATTGTGGTAGCAGGGTCTATGCATGATTCAGTTGCATGCCATCAATGAACGGAATGTTAACTTGAACAAAATGTCATTAATTGTCTGATCAACCACTCAGTGTACATGCTGAACCCATCGACATTTTAGGGTTATTTTTCTAATGTGTATGTTATATTATAAAACAGGTAATTTATCATGATTAGCATTTCCTATGTATGTACGAAAAATGTGTATTTGAAAGGAGTTTTTTTTTTATTTTTTATTTTTTTTTATTTTTTATTTTTTTGTTCTCAGCTTAAAATCCTAGTTCCCAACACCACAGCAGGAATGATCATTGGTAAGGGAGGAAACTATGTAAAACAAATAAAAGAAGACAGTGGTTCATATGTTCAATTATCCCAGAAAGCAAAAGATCAAATACTTCAAGAAAGATGCATCACAGTTATTGGTAAGTTAATGTGTTTGCTTTGGGAGAGCAGCTTTTGATCCCCACACCAGGGAAATGTTCACCTATTGAGGATTTATTCTTACTTTTCAACTTAAATAAGAAAAGTCATGTTATGAGGTATCATAAATACAAAATTTGTATTACGTCTTAACCTGACACATATTTGAATAAATTTACATGCTTTTCATTTTTCAGGTGATACGGAATGTAATGCAAAAGCTTGTGAAATGATACTTGAAAAAATTGTTGAAGATCCACTTAGTGGTAGCTGTTTGAATGTGAGTTATGCTCATATCACAGGCCCTGTAGCAAATAACTGTCCAACAGGATCACCCTTTGCTAACTTTGGTGGACAGAGAACACCTGCAGGGAGCTTTGGTTCAACAGCTAGTCTTAACATGGGAGTCACTGGAAGTATGTATTGACTACTAGTATTCCTCCAGATTGTAGTACAGTGAAGTGTTGTTGCAACAGAATTGTGGGGATTATTATTATGAAATTTTTGTATAAATACCACATAGGAAGTGTTGCGGTACAGAGATGTGTGAACAGTTTTAAATGTCATATTTCTGAAACATCATGCCATTATGAGATTTAGGGTTCTTATGGTGGTGGTGGTGATGAAGATTTGTTTTTAGCAGTGTGATGCAGTCTGGGTTGGTTCGAGCATATGTGTACCAGCATTTCATAGGAGCTTGCTACCACCATTTTCTGTGTAGTTCAAGGATTCTTGGATTGAAAAATATTCAGAACAAAAGTGTGAGAAGTGAGTGGAACACACTTTATGTCCAGTAAATTTTTTGTATAACTCTTATTGTTTGGGTGACAAATAAAAGGGCCACTGTGCATATGGTTTGTAATTTGTTTGAACAATGAATATTCAAGCACAAGTCTTGGAAATTCTGGCAGTTCATCAAGGAATAACATTCCATTATGGGCTGTTCCAAACATCCTGTCTTCTTGTGTGGAAACGAAAAGAAATATTCGATTGTATTTGGACTTTAGCAAAGAGTAATTTTTTTTACATGGTGTGGTAGAAAAGTAATGAGACTGGCAATGCTGTGCACGAACCGACAATGCTGCTGCCTCCCCCTTCACATGGCAGTTAGGTTAACCCCTGCCGTAGACTCAGTTCAAGTTTGAACTTGCTACAGTTGCTACGCGATTGTTGAGAGCGTCTGAAGTGAAGTTGTGTTTGTGAGGTGCTTACAAAAATGGGCCGGCAAACGTTTGAGCAACGTTGTGCCATCAAATTTTGTGTAAAGCTTGGCAAATCTGCCACTGTGACTTATGAAAAGTTACAAAGGGCTTATGGAGAACATTCCCTATCCAGGGTACAGGTGTTCAGATGGCACAAGTCCTTTTTAGAAGGCCAAGAACAAGTGGAAGACGAACCTCATGAGGCAAGACCTTCAACCTCAAAAACGGATGACAGTGTGGAAAGAGTGGGGTCTCTTGTGAGGTTAGATCATCAATTGACGTTGAGAATGATCAGTAGTGAGTCAATTTTGAACTGGTTTACCGTCCATCAAATTTTAACACAGGATTTGGTCGTGAGAAATGTGTGCACCAAGATGGTTCAAGAGAACCTCATGACTGAGCAGAAGGCCAGTCGGAGGGATGTGTGTCTTGATCTTCTGGACCGCCTTGAGAGGGAGCCAGAATTCTTCAGTTGCGTTATCACAGGTGATGAATCCTGGATTTTAGAGTACGAACCCGAGACAAAATGCCAAAGTTGGGAGTGGCACACTGCAAACTCTCCCCATCCTAAGAAAGCGAGAATGAACAAATCCAAAATCAAATCAATGCACTTTTATATATATATATATATATATATATATATATATATATATACAGTCAGGGGGTCGTCCACAAGGAATTTGTGCCACCAGGACAAACTGTCAATCAAATTTTTTATCAGGAAGTCCTCGAAAGACTCAGGAAAAAGGTGGCACGTGTGCAACCAGGCATTGCATGCACATGGATGCTGCACCACGACAACACCCTATGTCACACTGCAGTCTCCATCAGTGAATTTTTGGCAGAAAAAGCATTCCTATGGTTTCTCAGCTCCCTATTCGCCGGATCTCAGTCCCTGTGACTTCTTTTTATTCCCCTGGCTCAAAAACCACTTTAAAGGGTGCCATTTTGGTACTTTGGATAATATCCAGAAGAGCGTAACTGACGAGCTGAATGGTATTCCAGCAGAAGCCTTCCAGCACTGCTACGAACAATGGAAACAATGCCTCCATTGCTGTGTAGCTGCCCAAGGGAACTATTTCGAAGGGGATAACCTTGATTTGTAAAAAAGAATAAAATTCATGGTTAAAAGAAAATCAATCTCATTACTCTTCTGCCACACCACATAGTCTTTTAATGTAGTGCTTTGGTCGTGTATGATATTGAAGCACATGTTAAGCCAGTCATGTAGGTGTATAATTTTCATTTTATTGTGTAATACCACTAGTTACTGAGTTTGTAATATTCATCTCTTACTCATTCAGCATATAGTTTTGATTTGTGCCAGTCCCAGTAGGTCTGGTTATCAACTAATAGCCAGCAAATATTTGCATGCAAGCTTAATGTTTCTATACTGCAAAGAAACAATTCATTGTAGTGCCAGTTACTTAGATGAGAAGAGCTTCACTATACCATGGATCACTTGGAAGTAAAAAAGTTTTGTGTCACATAATATCACCTCTGTTTCTCACATTACCTACACGTCCATTTCTAAGTACAGTAGAGTTTCAATTATGTGACCTTCAGTTGTCCATTGTGCTGTGTCATGAAGACACTGTAAGATTTTGATCAATATTTATATGACAAAAATCATTGTATTTTTTCAGCAATCAGTTCACCATGTAATAGAATGAATTACACTCCCCATGTGCTTATATGTTGTCATTGCTTATACATTTACATTTTTTAGTGTCCACATTTTATGTAAGTACTCACTGTCAGTTGCTGTAGTGTGCTTTCATTACTAGCTTTCATTACACAGCTGCAATTTCAATTTGTTGATACAAGTTACTATTTTCTCATAAGTAGTGACTTTAATTAATATGTCAAATGGAGAGAGGAAGAAAGTAGTTGTTTCTGTGGAACAACACCTTGCAGCCTTACAGACACAAGATAAAGGCAAAACTAGTGAAAGAGCAGCAGAAGAACTGGGCATTGGCCATGTTATTGTTGGTGATTGGAAGAGGGATGGATGCAAAATTGAAAACTACTGTTCTGACAGACCTTCAAATGAAGAGCTGAAAGATATACAGTGAAAGAATGTGAATCCAGAAAGGTGTGTGAAGTTTTAATTTGTGGTTCATGCTTTGGAGAGTGAGATGCACCATTGACTGGACCTTTTTTACAAGAAAAAGCACTAACTTCCTCACATGGACTTTATTGAAGGAGAATCTGAATTCACAGCTAGTACAGGCTGGATACATTACTGTGGGGAGGGGGGAGTTGCATTTGGGTGAGTCAGCCTCTGTGGAGATATGCTATTGGCAAATTTGGAATAATTTTTTAATTCAGGGAACAACTTAACTCTTTATAAAGAATGAAGTTTTATCGCGTGAACAGCACCTCAGTTTTGATAAAGCTGGCTTAAATGTTGCTGTGAAAAGGTGTGGCTTCAATATTGCTGTGAAAAGGTGTGGATTCCAAGGAAGAGCTATCAGCTTCTGGCTATAGAGGAAGCAGAAAGTGAGGGATTCTTTTCTGCAGTAATGCCTTAGGCAACTGTAAACAAAAACTAGCTGTTATTTAAAAAATCCATAGGACATTTTCCCTTCAAAAGCACAACTTCAGGATCACTTCCCATTTCATATAATAGCCATAAAGACTGTATGGATGGACTTAGAGTTCTCTTGAAGCTTGGTTTTTGCTAAATTCATCCTTTTGGCAGAAAGTGTTTTAAAATCAGAAAACATGAAAAGGAGACGAGTTCTTGTCATTGATAATGTGCCTTCTTGTCCAAAAGAAACTGAAGTAAGAAATGGAGAAATGCGAGTTATTTTTCTCAACTAAATGTTGCCTCATTGTGTCAACCAGTGGACCACAGTGTCCTTGCAACATTAAAGATAAAATATCAGTATGGTTTTCTTCAGTCACATTCAGAAGTTATTGAAGAAGGAAGCGGAATGTTAGAAAATTTGAAGAAAAAACCTACAGGTTGTTTATTGGACAGCCCAGGCAGGGGAGAATACTGAGCAAAAAGTGCTGGCAAGATCATGGTGAAAGTTGCTTGGAGAGGAATAAAATCAAATTGAAGTTAAACTGATAAAGGGAACAATCATAGAAAATTTTTAAAATCTTGTTCATTTATTATAACTTTAACGCCAGGCTGTGACAGTGTGAATAATGACATACAGAAGTGGATGAATCAAGGTGAACAACAGATGATTGCAGACATAGTAGGTCTTTGAGTCATGTTGGCAATGACCATTTAGATGATAATGCAGCAGCAGAGAAAGTTAGTGGACTGAGTCATAGTGGGGTATTGAAGGCTGTTGAGACTACACATGCTTATGATGAACAACAGAGGGAGGCAGCCACTACAGGACATACACCTTCTCAGGTGCTGACATGACCTTGACACAAAGAAAAGGAAGGAGGTTCAGAAACAAATACCATTACTTATTTCTTAAACTCTCCTTCACAGACTTAGTGTGTTTAGTATTATTAGGCGCATTTGCAAAATTCCAAAAAGTGACTAATTGCTTCATCATGTTTGTCTGTGTGCACTGAATGACTCAGCTCCTGCTGGATGGATTTTCATGAAATTTGATATTTGAATATTTTTTAAAATATGTAAAAAAAATCAAGTTTCATTTAAAAATGGACAAGAATAGTCGGTACTTTACGTGAAGACCAATATACATTTTTGATCATATGTCCCTCAGTTCTTCTTAGAATAAGAAATGTTTCTGACAATAGCTGTTGAGAAAATCAAAACACGCATATTATGTGCAGTAACTTATTTTTCAAAAATCGTGCTGTTAGTGGGATGAAGTGGAAAAATTCTGTATAACCAGCAGGTCACAGATGACAATATGGTGCACACATTGCATGCTGGATACCTAAGGCTACAAATACACACACAATATGTAATACTGTTTTTCCACTGCATCAGTGGTTCACGAACATAGCTCAGTATTGCATTATACACACATTGCCTCTCTTGTTTTGGTGAGATATTAGAATTTGATGCTTTAATATATTTTCTTTATGATCTAATAATCAATTGAGTTATACAACTTTTTCATTATTCTTTCATACTGTCCAGCCTTTTTCCTTATCTGACCTTCCATTGGTTTCATTTAGGTATGATAGTGAGGACTGCTGTAATTTTAAAGGCATGGTTGTTAGCATGTCATTCATAATTCCTTCTGTTGAATGCACCTGTTATGTGTAGGCTGTATGCTTTTATGATTTTTTTACCTTTCTAATGACTTAATCGCATGTTAAACTTATTATAAACTTATATTATTACTTCATAATATAGAATACAGGCTCAAATTTCCTACCCCTATTAAGTTTCAAAACTATGCAACTGGATGTTTGAAGCATTTAGCATATCTGTTCAGGCTTTAGGTTTGATGTTCTATTTACATTGATTACATTGTACAGTACAATGAAGCATCTAGATCTCCTCAATATAGTGTTTCTTCACTAGTTTGTACATATATTAATGAAAATAAATGTGAAGTGGTTCCCGTCTGCTGTTGCTGAACTCTTTTGGCAGAACACAATAATGGTCTCATTCAGCAGTATGAACATATTTGGTGATAGTGCTCTCAGTTTATACTGTACAATTTTTATACTTTAATTGTATATGTATATATATAATGGTTCATCAGTTTACCTGCAACAACATTGGACCAGATTGCAGAAACCGTTATGTTATTAAACATTATGACATGTTCTTTCATTTGGTGTGTGATAAGACACTGTTTTTCACCTGTTACAACCAGTGTGGGAGTTGTCAAGTACGTATCATTATGGTGGTGTAATGATTTTGGTCTAACAATGTAATATTTGAATTAACCAAATTTCTGTCTTGAAAGATTTCAATAAATGTGCAATAATGTTTTAATTACAGAAGAAATTTGTTTCTTGACCCATTCGCAGCACATGATGTTTAAGGCAGAAAGTGTGCGTGTTTGCTCTTTGCATCAGAATTGTTACATAGATATGATACTTTAGTAAATTTTTTGATTTTACAATGGAGGGGGTTGTTTTTTAATGTGAATTATCTCTATACTATGTCTATATACTCATTAACATCAATCTTTTGCCAATAGGTGGAATGCTTGATGGAGGAGGTTCTGGTTTGAACCTGAGTTTGAATTTGGGTAATCCAGCTGGTGGTCTGGCAAGTGCAACTCTAACTACACAACTCCTTGAGCACATTAAAGTGACACTGCGTGGAAGTGGTTATTCTGAACAAGCAACAGCTGAAATTACAGCAGCAATGAGAACCTTAGCACAATATGGCATCCTTGGAATGGGCCTGGGGCTGACCGGAAGCACAAATAATCATCCGTTGGGTGGCCGAGGACTTAATGCAGCTAATGGTATAGGAAACAACAGTGTGTTTGGTCCAATAGGCTCAGTGTCTGGAGGATCATCCTTGGATTCTTTCAATTTGAGAGGAAGCCAAACTCATTGCAAGAGCCCAACTCCTTCAGATTCCAAAGATGATGAGAAGAAAGTAGAGATGGAGATAGCAGAGAACATTGTTGGAGCTATCTTAGGTCCTGGTGGTAGATCACTTGTGGAAATACAACATCTCAGTGGAGCCAGCATCCAGATATCCAAGAAGGGAACATTTGCTCCTGGCACCAATAATCGCATTGTCAGTATATCTGGCTCATCCAACACCATTGCAACAGCACAATATCTGATTGAACAACGGATTAGTGAGGAGGAAGCCAAACGAGCCAGACATGGTTCTTTGAACATCATGCAGTAAAAGAGTAACTAACACCACACGTGCATTTATTTTTCTTGTCTTTATTTCAAATATGTGCATTCGCATAGTGAAAGTGATTAGCTTTAAGGTTAGCAGTACATTATTATGATCACACATGTCACAGCTCACTTCATGGATAGCAGAAATGTCATCGTCCTGCATGCAGAATTTGGTCCCATGATACCTGTTTGTCAGTTGAAATTCTGACTTGGCAGTTAGATGTCTTTTTTGTTTCTGAACTTTTCAAAACATTTGCTCCAGTTATTCATCTTCCCTATTCACTTTTGGTATTACACAAATTGTGACAGTAATTAATAAACTTTGTAATGCACCTACAGCAGCTAGTGTGATAGATTTTCTTAACCAGGCATCGTGTGTCATATCACATGTGTGATGCGCTCTTCTGAAGTGGCTGCAGCTGATCATTTGTCAACATGTTGGTACACTCATCAGTATTTGTTTTCCTGAGTTACATTTTAAACCCAAAAACTGTACAATTTTAGGTTATCGGCATATGTGTTTACAATCACTGAAACATTTTCTTCTAATTGTCTTAGATGTACATGGACATAATATATAGTCTGATAAGGTCATGTTTCATACTGCGTGTACTAGTCTAATCTGTTAATGTTCATCATCTATTTCCCACTTTCTGTTTCCTGGGATTGCAATCATATATAGCAATTTATTCAGAACACATGGGATTGCTAAGTGATATTGTCATCTAGAATAAATTACCTTGGTATGTTGCATTGTAAAAAATGCACAAAACCCAGGGATCATCTCACTGTACTTTATACTGTGTTTTTAATTCTCTCCACATTAATAACCATATCTATTTCCTTCACCTCATTCCACCTTACTTTTACATGTTTCTCTGTCATCCATATAAAAAAACACATTTGCATTTCTCATGGCATTAATGTCTTTTGATCAATTTTTTTATGAAATAGCTGACAAATTTCATGTTACCTTATTTTAATAGTTTCATCTAGTTACCAAGGAATTTGATTTCACATACATAATCATTGTACATGAAGCAAGAAGGATGCAATGTGTGTAGTTCTTTTCAAGCAGTCGGTGTACATCAGGTTGGTGTCAATTCATGCCATATTCATTCATATATCCTTTCATGAAAATTTATTGTGTGTAAGTGCTTTTAACTCTATGGTCTTTAACCCTTTGGTGTGAGAAGTCAACTTCAGTCAGTGCAAGGTGTGATGCTGAGAGAACCAAATGTCACCTGAAGTTGTTGGCCAAGAACATGCATAGTAATGGGCAGCCATTTAAATCCCCAGTCTTCTGCAGAGTAAACAGGGCACACACTTCTGTCACCAGAGGGTTAAGTAATGTGATACTAAAGTTTAGTTTTAAATTGACTTGCAAGGTAGCAGTGATGATGAAGAGTGCTGTTTTGTGGAATATGATGTCATGTAACTTGGCAGAAAGGTATCCATGTTTTGGAAAAACCTGCTCCCTCCTCCTTAATTGAAGAGTGACAATGAAGGCAGCAGGTTTCTTCAAATGTCAGTAAACTTCTACCAGATGACAAGGAAAAAATTTTCATTTTGCTGTTGTGACATTTATAACGCAGTGATTTTCACTCTTGAGGTCTAATCTGGTTAGACATTCCTTTTTTATATTGCTGTCGTATAAAGCAATGCTGGATATGTATGTATGAATGCGTGTGCTTATAATTTATCAGTGTTTAAATCTATATCTTACAATGAAGAAAATGTGTAAACAAGAAGCTAAGTAGTTAAATTTGCTGGAAAGATGTCATTCTTTTATCACAGATATTTTAAATATGAATAGAAATATGTTTTCAATATCCAGTAAGTTTATAGCATACTGAGTAACTTCAGATGTTAAGTATGTGTTTTGACTGTTAATTGTGATATACATTGCATCATTGGGCAGCTGTTACATACTTTTATTTTTTTCAGACCATGGTAATTGTACTGCAACGTCGTCTTTGCGCTACTGGCAAGGGAGGATGTAGCTGCCTTTTAGTCATTCAAGGAGCAAAACTCTGTATACTGTAGCAGTATACGCCATTCGGGAGGTTCATACCTTTATTCCATTTAAGCATGAACTCTTGTGTGACTTGAATTGGTGTGTTTAACCTCATTATTGACAATTTACTTCACCCTGAATAGTAACATTTCTCATAGTTCAGTCATTATACGTTTCAAGTGTCACATATTCACAGGGTTTTCTATTCCCAGTTTCTAGAATGGCTGTATTCTTTCCCCACCATCATACTAGTAGGCATGCTGCTTATGCAATGAGAAAAATTTACATGTGCGATTACTTTTTAGTAGTAATTCTGGTTCATATGATAAACCTGCTGATTTCTTCAGTCAAGTCTTAAAACTCTGAATGCTAGGGACAAGTGGTAGACTATTCTGCACACAGTACTGAACCTGCTGATTCCATAAAATGGGTGAAATTTCTTGAGAAGCTGAGGAACTGTTTCCTTCTCAAAAAGGACTGTGCCATGCAGTTACTTATGTCTTGGAAGCTTCATAGCTGCAGAGTTCAAAATACCCTTTGGTTGATGGCCGTGTCAGGTGGTTGAAATACAGTTACATTTCAGAGATGGAACTGGGCCCTGAAATGTCATTCACTTGAACCAGCTGACATGGCTTGTAGCACGAGAAGATTTTCCATGTACTACCTTGAAACACCTAAAAGATAGCAACTTGGATCTTTGCCCCATTGGGCTTGCATGTTTGACACATGAACACAGATACAAGCATGCACTTTGGGACAAATTCGGTTATAAAATTACTGGTTTGCACAAGAATTCTGACTATTGATTCGTAGATTTGTGTACTTTTTTTAAGGCAATTGATCTTGTTTTCATTCATTCCATGGTCTGTTTTGTAACAGATTCATGGCCTCTTCCAAAGTTAGGTCTCCACAGAGTGCAATCTAGTGATTCCTGTTTCAGCTTCCAGTATCCTTTCATTTCCTTCAGATCATAGAGTAGCTGCTTACATCATCCTCCTTTTCTTCCCATCACTTCTATTTTTTCTTCAGTAACGTGTTTTAGAAGGCAGTTCCTACACAACATGTGACCAACCCATGCATGATTTCAGGCTTCCACCATGAAGTAGATGAGAACTGTGCTTTCCTGGATTATTACGCAGCAAATAGTGGTAATTTTTTACTGACATTTTGGGGCAACCTATCAGTCCCATCTTCAGGGATCAAGAATCCAAAAAGGTTGTCGTGAAATGACAGTAAGAAATTACCACTACTTGCTGCATAATAACCCAAAAGAGAGCAGTTTTTATATGACCAACCCAGTTAGCTTTCCTTCTTCTTATTGTATGTTGGATATTCCTGCTCTCCTTACCTCTTTGTAATACTTCGTTTCTCATACAGTCTGACTGATCTTCTCAAGCACCACATTTCAAAACTGTCCATACATTTCTGTCCTACTTTCCGAAGTGTCCAAATTTTAGCATTATACAAAACTATGCTCCAAATGTTGCACTTTATTAGTTTCTTCCTTAAATTTGAGTCCCATTTGCTGATGAAAGGTGTCTTGTTGATTGCTGTTTTTACCATGGCAATCCAGGATTTCATTTCACATGTACATCTTGCATAATTTGTTATCATGCTACCCAATATTGAAATATTCCATATTTTCTGGTTGTTTTTGAGCTATCATAATATATACTCAGGAACAGTTGCCTTGAGATTCTCGTCACCTTTGTTTTTTCCACATTAATTTCCGTTCCATAGTATCTTCCAATTTCAGTTAGTCTGTGAATCATACCATGCGGCACCATTTCTTCCTTAGGCCATTGTGTTATATTAACAAAACCAATACTTAACTGTCAAACACAACTATATATGCTTTATATGATATTATACAAAGTATATACAGTTGTTTTTCACAGTTGATTATTGTTACCCCCCCACCCCCCAAACACGCATGTCTTTGGCGGGCGCCCAAACCCACAATTTATATTTTTTTCACTTTCAAGCAAGAAATGGACAAAAAAAAAAA